>Ga0213847_1034204_pt1 | contig 43311 bp, 51 predicted proteins | sample EEC_MetaT_FD_165035 | JGI IMG/M metagenome (GOLD analysis project Ga0213847, IMG submission 165035) | Metatranscriptome of freshwater microbial communities from pre-fracked creek in Pennsylvania, United States - EE:C (Metagenome... | ecosystem: Environmental > Aquatic > Freshwater > Creek...
GCGAGAACGGTCGATTGGTGTCCCATACAGAGATCAGCTAACTGACTTTGAGTACATGCAAGCAGAGATTGATGAGCTGAGCAAATTACTTGCAGGCGAAAACGCTGCACTGGAAAAGCTACTGGCTGAACTCGATAAGAAGGCAGGTAGCGGTTTCATTCCGTGGGAGATTGAAGATGCTTTTGCGGAATACATGGGACTGAAGGAGAAAACGAAATGACAACACATGAAGAAGCGAAAAATTCAGCATTGATTGGAAAAGTTACAAATCATCTGAATAGAACAGGCGGGCCAGCGCAGGGCAATGTCACTGTGCGAGACTATTTCGCAGCCAAAGCACTGCCATCAGCAATGATGATATCAAGCCAACAAGCTACGCCGGATCAAGTGGCTGTGTTTGTCTACACAATGGCAGACGCTATGCTCAAGGCACGGCTATAATCAAAGCGCCCTGTGATCCAGGGCCATCAAGAAAGAGCGCGGGCGTGCAAAACTGGACCCTACAGCATGGACAGGTACCCGAATCCCAATCGGCCATGCAGATATGTCAAGGTGGTTCGCTCTTTTTCTTGATGGTGAAATGTGCAGGCTGATGCACGCTGACTGCTCAGGTCATGAGCGAGGGGGTAAGCAGAGTGAATCTCAAGCGTTCATTCAATGCCGGAGTTCAGTACCGGCCACCATCAACTATCACGCAGGCGGATTGTGCTACGTCGTTTTGTGGCATCCTTGCAAGGCAGTCCGCCGCCGTGATGGTTAAGCGGTCTAAGTTCAGCTTAGGCTGTCGGGTTGGAAGTTTCTGGCCGCCATCACTTAATCATCAAAGGTATTCAATGACACCAAACAGTTTCGATGTCTCAACGTCAAAAGAAATAACGGGTGACGCAAGATGTCGGTCTATCGAATCCAAAGCGCGATTAGATGCGGATGCGGGGAATTATGACCCTCCTAAAATCAGCAATTCTTCGAGCTATTGGGCGAAAGCTCAAGAGGATTTTGAAGTCATTGTTTATTTTTCTCAGTACCAAAAGCGGCTCGATAGAAACCTCAGGAAAGCTGAACGGGATTCTTTATCAGCGCAATGCACCGCGCCACAGCACGCGCTTCAATCAATCGGCCAGCTTTGAGTAATCTTGCGCGGTAGGCTTTGAGCTTGTCAGTCAAAATTACATCCATTAAAATGAGGCATGAAAACAATTATTCATTGGGTTATATTTCTTGCCACAGTGTTACATTTATATTCATGCATGGTTTTTAGCCAGTCATTCATGCCGCAAGTTTAGATAGGCTTTCTGCCACTTTGTTTTTTTGCATTTGAATTGTCCTGATTAAATCCCGCTTCGCATCGGGCTCGATATTTGATCTTTCAATATACCGGATGCGTTCATTGAGTTTTGCCTCAGCCCGCTTCACTTGTTCAACATGCTTGTATTTAATCAAGTCATCGTTGTGTGATTCTTTGAACTCAGTGGCTTCTTGGAATTTGCCTTGCTTAACAAGGTCGCGGTAAGTTCCATACGACTGTTCAATTTCTTTTGCCTGTGTGTACATCTGGGTAACATACCGGCTGGGTGCGTCGCGCAAGTCGCTGACCATATTGCCCGTTGCAACTTTCCACATATCAGCCGATGCATGCTCTGCTTGACCTGTAGCGGGTCGCGCAACAATATCCGAAGCGCCGACCACAAACGATCCAAGCCAGCCGAAATAACCTCGTAGCATATGGTCTATTTGAACGGGGCTTAGTGATTCTTTGCCAACAATGCCAGTTGCTGCGTTCAGGCTGGTGCTGAGCCCTCGGGCAACCATGCTGGTTCTATCGTTGAACCGATATTCTGGCCTTAGATTTTCTTGCCCCATCGTTTCAATCGGTCGTCCTGTGAAGCTGTCTTTGTTGGCGTAGATATCAACAATAGGTTTGATAAGTTGAGGCACGGGATTCATGCTCAGGTTGTCACCCAATAAGGTCAGTACCTGATTCAAAAATCGCTTGTTGGTCATTTCCTTGTCAAAGGCCAATTCAAAACCGCGTTCTGCCAGTGTGGCAATTGCACCAATTTCAAATGGCTTAGGGATGCGGAAAGCCGTACCGCCGAACTTGAACCACCAGAAATTATTGCGGTCTGATTCTTCGCGTTTTTTCCAATCGTCGTCATCGCCATAAGCGGCCAACAAGCCAATGGATAAAACAGCCGTTGCACCCAGCACAATGCCGAAGCGCTTGGGGTCTTCCTTGGCGGACTTGCCCAATTTGTAAAGACCCTGGAGGCGGGCATTGAAGAACGGAACAACTTGGGTCAAGAAGCGTATGGTCGCAAAACTTCCCTGCATGGAGAAGTCCATCAGGTCACGCGCCTGCAAGCTGGCTTCTGCATGGTTCATGCCTTGCTTGACAAGCTGGTCATACAGGCTTGCCCGGTTAATCGCTTCACCACGATTACCAAGTTCGTTGTACGCCGTGACGCCCGGTTCAATGAACTTGCGGTAAAACGCTTTGACCTTGTGATCGTTGTTCAAAATGGTAGAGGCATCAACGCCGGATTCAACCAGTGCTTGTATGCGTTTGGCCTCGCTGCCTTCCATCATCGTGCCAAAGTGAATTGTTCCACCGCCCGCCAGCAAACGGAAATAGGCGTCGCTTTTAGGATCGGTCAGCTTCCATCCCTCTGCAATGTTCTTGGCCGGGTTGTAGCTCAGGTTACCAGTTCCGATGGCCTGGACAGAATCTCGAATCAGGTTGCGCACCTTGAAGAACGGGGAGGCCGTCACGCCAATCGTGAGCGCATGCTTCATTGAACTCATGGCATTCATGACGGGATTGCGCATGCCTGCATATTCAAGCGATGTCAGCGCCGTCAATAGATAAGGACCGTCCTCTTGGTCGATCAGGCTATATCGTTTTTGACCACCGTCCATGAACCATACAACTCCCTGTTTGTTGTGAACAGACGATGCCATTTCTGCCAGCGTCGATTGATTCCCGCCCATCGCTGCACCCACCGCCTCAGCGGCCTCAATCGTGGCCTTGGCAGCCCTGTTCTTGGCGGCTGCATCCAGGAGGTGAGCCCAGTTCATCAGCGTGTTGTCGAGCAGGTCAGCATTGAGTGCACCCTTGCCGCCTTTGAGTGACTTGAATGCCTCTTGCCTGACAACGCTGCCTTTGATGTTCATACCTCTTACACCGCCTTCATCGGCAACGCGGTAAAAAGGAACGTAAAACTCATGCTCCCAGTACTTTCTTGATTCTGGGTCAATCAAGCCGGATTGCTCGGCCATGTCCAGAATGTTCTTGTTGAAACCATTGAACACGCGCAAAGCATCGCCATAAATCAAAGACCTATCCCGCGTTACTTGTCCTGCTTTGGGGCCAGTCTGGATGGTGTAGCCAAAATCCGTGGTGCCTTCGGACAGTGTTTTCAGGGCTGCAATATCTTCTTTGGTAAACAGATTTTCTTTGCCGTCACCCATCAATCGTTCGGCGCGGTTCGCTGCAACCCAGCGCATGAAGTCATGGTGTTCACCTTGTAATGGAATCAGCAGCTTATCAACAACACCGCCTTTATTGGCTTGGTCAAAGTCATACACACCATCGGTTAACTTGAGTTTTCCGCCTTGCAAGAAAGCTTCGAATGCACCGCTTGCACCTTTGGCAAGTCGCATCAAGCCATAGGCTTTTTTATCCAAGTCCTTGACGGGCGCGAATTGATCGACAATGCCCTGCGCCATTTTCTTGCCCGCATCTTTCCACAGTAATTTGGCGCGCTCTTTCAGCGTGGGCTGGGTGACATCGAAGCCAACATTCTTCATGGCTTTCAATTGTTCAGGGGTATGTTTTCGCGATGTTTGACCAACAATGGAGGATCGGCTGAAATAAATGTCAGGGTTCGTGCTGCCACTATCCGGCGCGGTTGGTTCATTCGGAATTACGGTATCGAGATCATCGTTGACGTAAGCCGATTTGATTTTCTTCAAGGCATCAGAAAATGTGTCTCTGCTGTAGCCATCGTCTGGCGCAAGGTTGATGTCTGTTTCGCCAAAATGATGCCCACGGTTCACGTTAGAGTGATCGGAAATCCTGACATTGATAATCACATCTTTTTCGTACCCATCCGCCGTCTTGCCAAAAGATTTGGTGATGGTGACGTACTTATCCCCGCGCCCGGAAACTTTGTAGCCCTCAGCTTCTGCCATATCGGCGAATGCAAGCGACTTGGCTGTGATTTCTGTCGATTCGTCAATATCTCCTTCACCGCCATGTTTTTCAAACGCGGCTTGGGCATCAAATGCAGCGCCCGGTGTTGAGTCATCGGTAGATTTCCCCTGCTTCATAAATGAAGGAACAAACCCACCATTCATTGTTTTGCTTGAATGCGAGATGGCCGCATAGGCCAACATGGTGATGTCGTCATTGTTCAGGTACTTGCCACCAATGCCGAACTCGTTGAACAAGAATGCCTTGATCTTGGAAATCAGTTGTTTGACGAGCGTCATCTCGGGATGGTTCTGCACCAGATAGGCTAAGTTTTCCTCAGGAATCTGACTTGGGCGAACTGAGTTTTTCTCGGCTTCGTCAAAGGCCGCTTGAACGGCTTTGTTCCCGGCGCGACGCATCACGTCCAGGCGCTTTATCACGCTGTCGTAACTCTTTTTACCCAACATGCGTTCAAAGCCATAGTGAACGCCGACCTCGTGCAAGACCAAGCCTTTAACCATGTCCTCCGTGAGATTGCTCAGGACGGCATAAGTCTTGTCGGTTTTAGGGTCATAGAAGCCATAGACAACATCGTTATCCCGCAAGAATGGGACGATATGGTTAGGCAGGTTGGATTGGTTTGCCAGCGGGACAACTACACCTTTGGCAATCAGCTTATCAGCAACTTTCGCGCCGAATGCTTTTGTCAGTGCTTGGTTGAATTGAGTTTGGCTAAGTCCTCTTGGTACAGACTTTACACGAACTCCGCTTTCTGTTTTGGCGTAGAAGATGCCTTTGCTGGATGCAGGAAATTGACGCCCGACATCCACAAGCTTAGCCAGTATTCCGCTTCCAGGCCTTCCATCGCTGCTTTTTTCGCTTTCTTCGCGTACCAAAGCACTGAGGACAGCGTTTCTTTTGTACGTTGCGATCCCAGCACCGCTCTCAGGTCTGCGTCCAACTTCGACAATTTGTCGTATGGCATCGTCATCAAAGACTCCACCCTCTGAATCTCGGAAGGTTCCAGTTGATAGGTCAAAGGTAAGAAGGTTCGCGCCTGCATGATCGAGTGACTCCATTGATACTTGAATGAGTGACTCGATATTAGCCAAGTCATCGCCGTATGTCCAGTGCAAAGGTGGAACGCCAATGGAACTTGCGCCTTCAAGCTGACGCGGGTGTGGTGCCAAGTGGCGTGTCGTACCAAACTTCAAGGCTGACGATAACATGTTCTCGGTGCGCCTGCGCATGGCTGAATTACTCAATCCAGCTGGGTCTCCAATCAGAATACGCCCCGTATTGTGTGCAAATGTCGCCGCGATGTTGTAAACTTTTGCGCCATATCCCCCCTCTTTTAACGTGGAAACGTCAATGTAAACGTCCTCCATATCATCAGGAATTGACTCCGCATTGTCACCAGGTCGATCCGTAGTGACCTGCATATCACCTTCTTCATTTTGAGATATGCCGTAGGCCTGTGGGCCGTAGGGATTGACGCTACGCACCATCAGTCGCGCCTTCGCGCCGTTAGGCATGGTAAGTACATAATTCTTCACCAAGCCAGGATATGCGACTGCCTTAACAGTAATGCTTGGGTCAGTGTCTGCTGCAATGCCTTGCACCGTCGTCTTATCAGATTTCGGCAAAGCAAAAATATCATCATTCTCGCTCAGTGCTTTCAATGCATTTTGTTCGCGTTGGACTGACTCTCGACTGAACATCGGCCCATCTGCAATCTTCATGCCTTGCTCTGCTTCTGCCACGCCAGTTTTAACATTGATTGAATCCAGTGGGTTGACATCTACTTTTTTGAGCGCAGCAGCAATGTTCTGGCTGGCGGTTACCCCTGCCATGCTGGTGGGTGTGCTCAGTTCTCCACCATGCACAATGATGGCTGCACCGGCGTTTGATTGGCTGATAGCGCGGTAGATAGCATTCAACTCGCCGGTGCTTCTCAATGGGCCGTGCATGCCTTGAGTTATGGGCATCCATCCAGCAATAGCGTGGTGGGCATTCAATAGCAAAATTCCAGGCCCATTGTTCTTGTTGTAGAGCGACTTGGCGGCAATCTTGGCATCTAATGGGCTATTGATCTCGTAGGCGGGCGCACCCTTTCCTAGTTGGCGTTCTACCACGGGAACGGTTGCACCTTGTTTGGCGGATGGGATAGGACGATGCAGAGTTGCGTCACCGTGCCCGCGCTCATCAACGTAGCTATACTTATCGCCTGCAACAGCCATGATTCCCATGGGCTCGATGCCGCTTCCGCGAAACACGTCGGACAGCGATTGATTCAGCAGCATATCGGCGCGTGACAGTGATGGGTTTCCGCTGGGGTGGTTGTGCGAAAACCATACGTGTGCAGCGCCGGGTATGCGTACCGCCTCGCCCATCAGGGTTGCCGGGTAAATTGAGGCTTGAGACAGCGCCCCTTTAAAACCGCCAATTACCGCGAGTGGCTTGCCATTTTTATCAGTGACAATTCCATCGAATCTTTCTACTGCCGATTGGTAGAGGTAGCGGGTAGCTTGTGCTGCTTGTTCATGAGTTTGCACAAGGCTTGCGCCCAACTGTCGATCAGCCGTCTTACCCATGATGGTGTTGACGTAGAACGTGGCATTAGGCAAGTCTGTGTCGGATAGTGCGGCTGTGGGCTGTACGTCCCCACGTAACCCGGCGCGGTTGGATCGGCTGGGTTTAGTTTTTCCGGTTGGTGCGGGTAGTTCATTGCCAAAAAGATCGGTTGTGTAGTTGTCAGTGTAGTCTCGTTCAGTCTCATTTGCAACTTGGCCGCTATCCTCAATCCTGGATGGCTTTTCTTTGCTCACCAAATACAGTGGGTCATCCCTATATTCTGGGTTTGCATCTCGTGCCGTGTCGGTCAATGCAAACCGAATAGCGCTACCGGCATGAACCACGGGCTTGCCGTCTTTCATAGGCATCACGTCCAATCGGTCAAAGCGGGCGCTCCACGCGTAGTATTCAACCCCATTACTATCTATGACAATTGCGCCGCGAGTCAGGTTTGCAGCCTGATCTGGGGTGATTGGCTTTTCTTCCTTGGCCGGGTACGCCGCTTTCAATTCATCTGGCGTGATGTCCCCTGACTTGACATCTTTCAAGACGTCGATCCGCTCTTTGCCGGTGACATTGGCGGCGTCAAGAATCTCGGTGGCTTGCGCTGCAGGTGCTTTGTTGGATTTTGCCTTCTTCAGTTTATCCGCTGCGCCGTAAGCGTCTATGCTGTAGTCAGAATGTAGCACCCAATTTTGGTCATCCCCACGATCTTTGGGTTTGAGATTGGCAGAAACCATTTCTGTTTTCATCGCCTTTTGTGGCGATTCTTCACCACGAAACCAAACGCCATCCTCAAATTTGGCATAGGTTCCGTTGTCAAGTTTGTAAATTGCATTCTTGGACGGCGCTTGTTTGGCGTTACCTTGATTTGACTCAGCAAAGATACCGCCCTGACCCGATAGTGAATCCTCGGCGTTTTGACCTAATGCAAAGTTTTCAGCACTGGCGTATTGCCGGGCTTTTATTTCCACGGCATCGCGTTCAGCCTTTGCCTTCTTTTCGGCGTCAACGTCAGCTTTGATCTTTGCCTTTTCTTCATTGTCGGCGCGTTCCTGCTGCGCCAGAATATCGGCGCGTGTCGGTGAAACTAAGCCGTGTGCTTCATCGGTGTGGATGTTTCCCGCTTGGCTTTGTTGGCCCATATCCGCGCCAGAATTTCCACGGCCTGCGGCGATGGATTCTTGTTCGGCGATGGCAGTTTGGATGGCGTGTTTTGCGAGTTCATAGTATTCCTGATTAGATACGCTTTCGTTATGTTCTGCAACCTCCATCCGCACAGATTCTGAATCAATCCCTAGTGCGTCAAGTTGCGAAGACAGGGCAGCTACTTCCTGTTGAATCTCGGGGTTGGCTTCGGCAAAGCCTGTGCCTTGAAGATCGGCCTCAATAATGCCTTCACCCGCCATAGATGCAAACGGGTCATAGTCCTCACTTTGTGCGGCATCTTGCTCTGCGGCCAGGTAATCGGCAAAGCGCTGATCGGCTTCGCGTCCGGCCATGAGTTCCGTATCCTGCGGGGTGTAGCGCGGGCTATTCAGGGATTGCTTGATGAGGTTACGGGCTTCTTCGTGGCTGTCGCCTTCGTTCAAGTAGCCTGATTCGATCAATCGCTCAGTGGCTTGCTCGATGGTCATCCCACGGCCAGCGCCTGCAAACAGACTGCGGTTGCCAATGCGAACATTGCCTTCCATTCCCATATCGGCGCGGGTACTGGGGGATAACATACCTTCACCAGCAATAAATTCATGCGCAGCGATCGGTGTTCCGGCTTGTCCTGTGGTCGCCAAACCCAAACGGCGGGCCGCTTTTTCTTGGGCGGCAAGTTGTTTCTCGGTCTTGGGGGCCAAGGCGAATCCACCGGCCACCTTCACCACGCGTAACATGGGCTGCTGTTTCTTGGCGCTGTCGGCAGACTTCTTCGACTTGAAGGGTTTGCCGCCTTCACGTAACGGCGCGCTATCAACGCCCAAGTGTTCTTGGTCATGCGCTTCACGCTCGGCCTGAATTTCAGCCAGCGACTGGGTGATCTTTGCACGGGTCGATATCGGGATGGTCGCCCACTTCTTTTCTAGCAGCTTGCGGACTGTGATGTCGCCGCCTTTGGTTGCCATGCCTGCACGTCTAATGGCATCGGTGCGAGCGCTCGCGTCCAAACTGTCCCAGTACTCAATCGGCCCACTGCCCGCTTGGGCGGGCGCATCACCCGAGACTGCGGGGGCTTGACTTTCAGCTACAGGCTCGGCAGTAGGTTGCTCCGAATTTACTTGTCGTTCGGTTCCTCGTTCCGACGTCGATTGTTCCGCTGCTGGCGCGATGGTTTTGGCGGACGTAATGACATCGGTGGTTCCTTCAATATTGGGTTTAGTCGTGGCTTTCTGCATAGCCAACTGCATAGCCGTAGGCGCTTCTGCAATCTTCGCCGCTTCTAGTGCGCGTCCTTGGGCTTGCAGATCATTCAAATCACGGTCATTGGAAAACTCGCGTTGCAGTTCTGCCCGCAAGGTTTCCAAGTCGCGGCCTTCGCGTGTAACGAGGTCGTTCAACTCATAGGCTTTTTCTGTGCCAACTTTAGGCAAAGTTGCAATGTCAGGATACGCCGACAACAACCCCGCTTCACCGCCATAGGCTTGGGCCGATTGCTGATCCCGAATAGGGGTTCCCGCTTTGACCGCATCTATGAAGTTGGTGACGGCTTGCGCGGACAGTACAGAATTGTCAGCGGCTTTGATGGCGTCATCAACGGTCGCGGCTTTGCCGATGTCGGCAATGTGGGTGATGGGGGCTTTTTGTGGGCTGCTTAGAATCCCGCCTGCGCTGCTGTGCAATACACCGCCTAGCATACCTTGGGCAGCGGCGTCGAGTGCATTGCCTTGGTTCGCTTCGGATTGATTCCATGGCAGCATATTGGCTTCATTGCCTTTGCCGTATTCCTCGATTCCAGTTTGTCCGTATTCGGTCAAACCTTCAATCGGCGCGGCTACCAATGAACTTGTCCCGGCACGGGTTAGCTTGCCTTTGATACCCGGCATTTCTCCCAGTTTCTTGCTGATGGCAAGTTTGCCTTTAAGGGCTTCAAGGCCCAACATGCGTTCGCCAAACTCAGCCGTTCCCGCCAAGAAAGTAGCGCCCAGGGCCTTGGCAATTTCTTCACCGGTTAATGCGCGGTTTTCATCCACGGATTTCTTGGCAATACCGCCGCCGATTTCACCGCCTTCCATACCGTAAGCACTAGCGCCCGTCGCTGTGGCTGCGCCAATCCGCCCGGCTACATTGGCCGTAGCCGCTTTCGCCAGTTGATCTGCTGAGAGTTTTGCGCCTTCTTCGGTAGCAGCCAATGCAGCGGCTTCTTTCGACACCATGCCACTGGCTAACTTTTCAACCGTCGCTTTCAAACCCGCTTTTCCGATCACGGAACCGAGTCCAGCCGTCGCCAGCATCTGCGCCGCTTGTCCGCCCGCATAGCCAATGCCGTGCGTCAACCAATCCACCATAGCGCCGAAGTCGCCTTCTTTGGCTTTGTCGTACGAATAGGTAAATGAATCGGATGGCAGTGCATCCTTTTGCATTTTGTCCTCATACGCTTGATAGCCTTTAACGCCCGCCTTTTTGATGCCAGTCGCAATACCGCCTTCACCGAAGGCTGTTTCTGCCGTTGCACCCGCACCCGCCATCAATCCATACCCGAGTTGCGGGAGTTGCTGGAATGCTTCTTTTACCCCTCGGCCTGCATTGGCAACGATGCCAACCGGTGCCGCTGGTTTTTCGGGTACAAACTTATCCCATTCATTGAACGTGGAAAAGTCCTGTGGCGCTTCCGGTTTGAATGTTGACCAATCCATGTTTCAATACCCAAGTTTTTTCAATATGGCAGGTGCACCATTGCCGAATTTTGCTTCGGCCGTGGCTTCGAGTTGATCTTTAAGGCTCTGAAATTCTTTCGCGTACCGGGTCAGGCTTTGTGAATCGCCTGATTTTGCCACTGCGGCCAGTTGCTTCTGGGCATTTGATACCTTGTCGGCCAGTGGTCTTAGGGTATCAACGTTAGACGATTGAATTTGCTCAATTGAGTTTTCTGGCCGGTTGGTTTCGTAGGTGTTAAGAATACCAGCGGGTTTAACTATTTCTTTTTTCACAACCTGTGGACTTCCGTCCGGCACAAACTTCCCATCCTTGACCACGCCAGACACACCGGCCACCATGCCTCGTGTTCCATCGGGTGGTGCGGCAGTTTGTGACCGATCTGCAATCACGGGGGCAACGCCTGCCAATTTCAAAAGCTCGTTCTTCGTCATTGTTCTGTCGGTCTCAAGCTCTTTGACTTGCTGCGCTAGAATTTTCTTTTCATCAGCATCTATAGAATTGGACTTTTGGAGTTGAAGTCGATCTTGTTGGGTTCCAATGTCTTTCAACACGCCCAGTAGTGATTGACGGGTGGACTGCAATTCTGCTTTACCCATTTGCTCAGAGGCTCGGCCTTCCATCCGGTTAGCCCTTGCTTCTGCAATCGAAGCTAATCGGTCTTGGTTCTTGGCACGCTCACGGTTAAATTCATCCTGGATATCCATCCGGCGCATGGATTCATCATGGCGGCGGTTGCCTTCAGCGTCACGGCGTGATTCTGAATCCCTCTGCAATTCAAGCCCCTGCTGGCTTCTGAAGTCTTTGGCATGGTCAAGCAAGCCCTTGCGTTCGGCAATCGAGGCTTTATCGTCATACTCTTCTGCACGGGTACGATCGCGCAAACCATAGGCCTTGATAGCCTCGGGGTTGGATGCAATGGCCTTGGCATCCTCCGCCGTCATGCTCGAACCCTCTTTGAGGTTGATATTGTCGGCAATGCGTTTCAGGCGCAATTGATCCGCTTCATTGGAAATGGCTTCGCCTTGTGCGGCTCTGGTTTCTATGATGCGTTTTTCTTTGGCGATTTCGCGCTTGTCCTGCATGTCTGCCAACGCCGCGTCCCGCTTGGCCTGAATCTCGGCCTGTTTGGCTTGCAGTTCTTCCTGACCGTATTGCCTAGCATTTTGTTCAGCGACATCGCTCAAACCTTTACCAAGCCCTCCCAGTGCCCCAAAGATAATGCCCATATCAAACCCTTCGTGCGTTGTTGAGTAAGCCTTTGGGGGGCTGACTGATCATGGTGTTCATTTTGTCTTGGCTGACCCCAAACAATTGCAGGACATTAGCGGCCATGTCCTTGGTTGCGTCGGCCAAGAGTTCCGGCGTGACTTTGATTTTACCGGCCTGCTCCAAAAACCCTAGCGCTTCGCACATGAAAATGGTGGCAGCAGGCACGGCAATTTTCACCGGCATGGTTTTCTTGGACTGGATAAACAAAATGCCAATCAGCTTGGCCGCGCCTTCTCCTGCATTATGGGCGAAGTCGTTGGACTTCATTAGTTGGCTTTTAAGCACACCGGCTTTACTGCCGTACATGATCTCAAAACCCGCCGTCAAGGTACGCTGCAAAGGGTTTTGCAGGTTCTGCGGGACACGGGCGGTAATGGCCTGCTCTGTTTGTTGGAGCAGGGGGTTGGTTGTTTTTCCGAGCATATTAAAACCTTGCCTTGTTAAGAATGCCGCTGCGCGATTTGTTTTGGTTGCTCACGTTCGCGTTCAATTGTTTCTCGTAAGCAAACTGGTCTTCTTTCAGTCCTTGCGTACGGTCAAATTGATGGCCTGAGTTAATACCTTGTAAGACACCGCCGATCAATTGAGTACCGTTGTTCACAAGATACTTATTTTCAGGCTTCTTGATAAATTCCCATGCGGTATTGAAGAAACTATTGCCTTTGGTTTCATCGGGTTTAATACCCTGGTTCCCGCTTTGTGTCGATCCGGCGGGCGTGTTGACATTGGTAGTTCGTGAAGGGTCGGTTGTATCGACAACATCCGTGACCGCAGCTTGTGTGGGGGCTTGTGTCGGTGCTTGGGATGATGTATCTACCGGTGCTGATTGTTCAATAGGTGGCGGCGCGACTGGCGTAGTATCTTGATTCAATGCCGTGCTGTCCGTGTTGATGTTTTCCACGGGGGCATCTGCTGTCAGTGCATCAGACGCCAGTGAACTGACCGGGGCTGCATTTGACGATGCTTCAGACCACGGAACAGCGCTATCGTAAGCAGACGCTTCGCCTGCTAAACTTGAACCGACTCCCTCGCCTGCTAAACCAGCGCCCGTCATACCGGCCACGCCCCCGCCAATGGCCATCGCGCCACCAAGTTTTGAGATGGTCGGGTCTTTGGTAACTGCGCCTACCACCGACATGGCGGCACCGACTTCGGCCAATGTCGTTGCAGCAACAACACCTTCCGCGACGGCTGAGTATTCTGCGATTGCCACGATTGCTGTAAATGCCATTTTTATTCCTTAGAAAATCTTTGCCATCATGACTTCTTCCGTCTGATAGCCCATGCGTTTCAGAATGTCAGCCAAGTCGTTCACCAGTTTGGCGTGCCATACCATTTTGAATTTGCCCAGTTGCTTTTCCAACTCGAGCTCACAGTATTGGATCAAGCGGATGCCTGTTCTTCCTGTCCGGTATTCAGGATGGAGAAACAAAACATCGTTCACCGCGACAGTCAGGTCAGCATAGTGCATATGCTGGTTGATAAAAAACCAACTGTAGCCGATCAACTTTCCCTCTTGGCGGGCAGTATAGATATTCAATACCCCCGCTTGCTCCAATAAGGCGTACTTTTCCCACATGGGATTTAAAACGATACGCGCTTTATTCAGTGTCAGTTCTTCATAATGCATTGCAAGCAATGGCTCAATATCAGGCAAAACCTCAAAAAGAAGTTCTTTCTGGTAAGTGGTCATTAATCGCCTGATGAAGATGTGAATTGTTGAGCGACTGGCGTTGCAGTCGTAGCGGCTGGCGTAACTACAGCCGTTGAGGCCGGGGCCGTATTGATGCCGGTAAAGTCAAGGTACTTTGACACGTCCGGCATATTCGTCATGGCCGACGATAGACTGATTTGCTGCTGGTAAGAATTGAATGCGTTTTGGTCAGCCTGCAAACGGGCATTCGCGTCCAGCTTCGGATTCGTCGAATTGGAATACAGCGTATCCGCATATTTGGAATATGCACTGGAGGCGACTTGGCTGTTTTGAATCAGTGCCTTGTCACGGCTTGCCAATTCAGCCAAGTGGGTTTGCGTGTCTGAATTGAGTTTGGCAAGGTTGTAATCATTGTTCGCGCTGGCGTTGAACTTGGCGAAGGTGTTGGTTTGGTCAGCGTTATAACCCGCAGCTTTAGCGTAGGTGGATGCGTCTGAGGTCGCAATCGGGAGTGCTGCGTTGTAAACAGAAGAATCCGCAGCGGTTTGTCCAATGCTAGAATTGAGCAGGCCGCGTGCATTGGCTGTCTCCATTCCTCGTGTTCGGGCTTGTTGAATCAGTCCGCTGTTTTCACCAATGACCTTTTGAATCCGGCCTTGAACAGTTTGGTCATCGGTCACGTTCCATGGGGTGATTGCTCCCAACTGAGACGCGCCGCCATTTACCCCATTGCCGCCATACTGATTCGTTCCTTGGCCGGATACACCAAAGCGTGAGGCAGTGCCATAATCCACGCCGTTCTTGACATTGTTGTCGGTCAGGAACTTTTGATACAAGGCAGCGCTTGCGTCCTGTCCTTGGGCTGATGCTGTAGCATAATCGGACTTGAGCTTGGCAGCTTGGTCGGGCGTGAGGTTGACGCCGTTGTTTTTGGCCCATTCATCGGTCAGGGTTGAGCTATCGCCCCCAGTGACGGCATTGGATGGCGCTTTGTACACGTCACCAATTCCAAAACCTCCATTGACGGTTTCTCCGTTCTTGGCTGCATCGGCTTTAAAGGTGCTGAATAAATCCGAAGCATTGGCACCGCCTGCAATGGCCTTGTTCCAGTCGGCCAGCCCTGCCGGGTCGGCATCGCGCCCGAGGACGCCTCGATACCAGTTATTTACATCCACCGGCGCTGTGGCCGTACCGCCGTCTAAAATTGCCATTTCAATTCCTTACTGTGTAAGCGTCAGACCGACAAGCGATATAAGCATTGTTCACTTCGTCGGCTTCGTCTGTGAGTTTGAGAAGTAATCCGCTAAGCTGTTTTGAAAGTAACCCACCGGCTTGGGGAGAGTGGTCTGCACGATCACCGGCGGCGCTGGCAACTTCACTTGCGGGGCCACTACTGTTGCATCCGGCGTTTGGGTCGCGCAGCCGTCCAGCAGGGCCAGCAGCAGTACGCAGACGATCAGCCAGATTATCAATGGTGGTTTTGTTTCTTGCATCTTGTAGCTCCTGTTTTTGGGTAGCGATTTGCAGCGCTTGGGTGATGGATAAAACCTTGGCGGTTTCGCTGCTCAGTAATTCCGAAGCCTCAGCTTTTTGCTTTTGCAAAGCGGCTTCATATTTGTCGGTGGTGTGGCTCACGCCTAAAACATATTGCCTGTGCCCATACAACAACATGGCCGCGATAAGGGCCGCGACGGATAATAGACCCGCAATGAGTTTGAATTGAATGTTCATGCAGCGACGGCCCCAACGTTAATCGTGACATCTTCGCCACGACCCAATGCGCCGCGCACCTCGCCTTTAACCAATTCAACGGCAGGACGCGACGTTCCGCCAATCAGTGTCACTTGCGTGGATTGCATCCCCAACAAAATACAACCTTCGGTATCGGCGCTGGTATTTCCGGGGTGCATGCGGATGTATTGAAATCCGGGTACGTCATTGATGGTCAATGTATCGGGGCCAAAACGAGAGCTTTGTTCAAGTGTCACTCGGTATTCACCCGTGGGGATAGCAGTTTCACCTTTTATTTTCCATGACTCAACGGGCTCACCCGGCACTTCACGCACCTCATCTTCCAGTGAGTGACAAGCAAAGACGCCATCAATATAAAGTTTACCGATGGTTGCGCCGCCGATGCTATCGGCACGGATGATTGAGAGTTTCATTTCATTTTCCGGCTGTTTTTCAAAAACATCACATTGTGGTCGCGGCGGTCATTCTTGTTTTTCATGACAATAAACTGTTTGTACAGTTTGAATGCCGTCGCTACCATGAAAAACGCAACCCCTGCCACCAACAAACCCAAAACAAAAGGAGGCTCATTTTTCAATGCCCAACTTGCCAAACCCAAAGCCCCGATACAAATACACGCCAAGCCGACGCGCTGCATAAGTGTGTCATCCAGATGCGGCGCGAATACGCCAATGACTGCGATGATAGCAATCAAATAGAGTAATCCATTAAATAAGAAAAATTCCATTTCAACCCCCGATGCGCTTTGAGATTCCAGCGACTGTAGATGTCCATATCTCCCTGATAGGAGTGACTTGAATAGCCTCCCATAATTTTGCTGTAATCGCCATGCCAAACATACCCACTAAAAACCCGGCAAACCCGTCTGGCAATCCGGTTTTGGATGCGACATACGAGGTGGCGTAGAGGCTGATAATTGCACCGCCAAACCCCATGGTGATGCGTTCCGGCCATGTTCCCTTGATGAAGTTCAAAGACAACAAAGCCCCGGCAACGCCTGAGAATTTTGCAATAATAATATCAAGGGATACGTCAGTCATGGGGCTTTCTCTTTTTTAGTTAATCATTGTTGGATAAATACCAATGGTGCGCCCAAGTCCTGTGCGGCTTGCACTACCATATCAGGCCGCGACATGGAACCTAAATCAATTCCATCCCGGCTTAATACCTCGCGGACATAGGCCGCGCATTCGCTGACCGTACCTATGTCCAGTGGTTTGAAGAAGGCTTGTACAGCCGCCCATTCTGAATAATCAACGCCGACACTGGCCATGGCAAAGTTCTCAGCATCTTGTGACCAAGCAGCGTGCATGGGCAACAAATAGAAGTCGCCCGACTGGCTCAAGGGAAAAATACGCACTTTGGGTTTGACGGCTTCCAGAACAAACACCCGGCTGCCCACCACCCACGCTAAGCCAACGTGGCTAAAAGTAGAGCGGGTGAAGATGCGAACCAGATTCACTTTGATACCGTGCCATGTTTTCCAGTCGCCATGACTGAACGCAAGCATATCGCCGGATTGAATCTGTGACCGTGCGTTTTCGTATTTCATGAAACCCCCAGCGCTGTTTTAATGGCTTTCACAAAGGTGTCCCATTGCGCCGCCACAGGAGCCAAGTCAGACGCCGTGCGTGCCGCCTCTTTGCGCGCCAGGCGGTTAGCACGGATCGACGCCTGCGCCCCGCGCCATGCCGTCGCCGTGGTCAAAATATCATCAGCGGCCCATTGCGCCGTTTGTGCTTTGGCGGTGGCCCAGCTTTGCACGCTGCCGGGCACTGTGCCGGTATAGCCTGCTGCTTTGTAGGCTATGGCATCCGTCTCGGCCAGTTGGTATTCCGGGCCACGGTTGCCCTGCACTGCAAGGTAAATCGCGTCGGTGTCAGCGTCTATTTTCTTGAGCAATGCGGCTCGCTCGTCCGTGGTCACGGTGTGCACAGGGGTAACCCAGTCACCCACCGTGGCACTACCCACCACGTTGTGCTGGTACTCAATGCCGTCACACACCCAGCGGTCTGACAGTTCGGTGATGATCGTGAACGGGCCAAGCTGCCCGGATGCGGTAATGAGCGCCTTCATTGTGCAGCCTCGATTCTTTGGATGGTGACTTGATTGGAACCAAGACCTAGCCCCGCATACACCCAGGATTCATTGGCTGCTGCGCCCGTAACGCCCGTGACGATGGCGTCTTGGATTAAAAAAATGGAGTTTGAAATAGGAAGGCTGGCCATCTTTCGAAATGAGTTGGCAGTGATCTGCCAATCAAATGCTGCACAAGGCCCTGCAATAAAGTAAGCCGAACTCCCTGCTTTTAACATCCCGGTATGGCGCTGGCCACGGTAGTTTGTTGTCCCGATCTGGGCGTATCCCAAAGTCACTGAGTTACCGCTGACGGGGAAGCCCGACAGGGTTTTAAAGCTGCTCACTGTTGGGCTGGTTCCTGAGCAATCGAAGTCATAAAGGATCAAGTCCGCCAAGCCAGCATTGCCATTGGAAACTGCCCCGGACAACAAACATTTAGCCGTTGTCCCCGTGACAGACAAGCCATGTGATGCGGCTGCTGCCGTCTGGATGGTCAGGGTTAATGCCGTACCAACAGAGGCTGTTCCCGACGTGTCCGTCAACAGGTGGACACGGTGCACCGAGTTGTCATACACAATCGCAAGCGTCTTGGTTGTGCCCACATTGACCAACTCAACAAACATGTGCGCCTCGACCCTCACCGATCCTGATGTGCAGCCCATAGCGACGGTGCTAACCGCCTCGGTTGTTCCCGTGAGATTGAAGATCGCCAGGCCGTAATCGGTCGCCGTTCCCGGTGAGCCTATCGGGTAAGCGACAACAATGTCACCCGCGCCGTTTTGCAGTGCTTTGGAATAGCTGTCAGCCATGCCACCAGTAGACGCCCCCGCCGATGTACCTAGCGTTAAGGTCGTGCCGGATACGGTAAAGGGTGAGCACCACACGCCGACGGTGATGTCTGATGTGACAACACGCACAACAGAGCCTGAGACATAGGCGCGAATAAAGCCACTGCCATTTGTTCCCGCGCTTGCATTGCTTACTGCGCTGCCAAGTGTGGGAACCGTACCGCTCACCGTGATAGCAAACGACTCTTGCGTTGCGCCACTTTTGGAATACGCGCAAACGAAACTCGATCCAACGGCCACCAAGACCGACATAGAGCCCGACCAGGATGCCCCAGTGCCCAAGGTCACAGGCGTATTGACCGTGATCGCCGTCCCTGAGACCGTCAGCGTGACCGCTTGCACAACGTTGGTACTCGCGCAGGTCGTAACCAGCACTTGATTCGTTGCTGACAAGATCGCCCCGGTCATGAACGACGGCATGCCGGTTCTGACTGTCACAACACTGCCCCATGTCTGAGAACTTGAATCGTAAACCACAGCGTAGCAAGTGGCCCTTCCAAACAAGAAACATGTTCGCGTGGCGTCCAGCGTAACAATCACGGGGAAAATTGTTCGCGTATTTCCGCCACTTGCATTAGCCACCGAAGGCAATTCCAATTGTGCGGTAATAGCGGTTTTCTCAAGTCCGTAATATGCCCACACCCCCGCAGCGCTAGAGCTGTCCGAAAGTCCAATCATGGCCCCGGTGCGTGCGCGTACCCAGCCTAATTGCGTGCCTGCGTTGTCCTTGACGCCGTAGTCATAGTCACCGGCGTTGTAAACGCAATAGCTCGCCGTGCCTTTGGTGCAGGTCGTTGCATCGGGTAGGGTCACGTACAGGCCGGGGGTGGCCGGGGTGACGGTGATGGCTGACTGACTTGTGCTGGTGAGGGTGACATTACCTGTCGTGGTTTGACCGCCTGTGCCGATCAGAGTGGGTAAAGCAGCCCAGCTCGCAGAGGTTCCGTCTGTAGTAACAAACTTACCACTGTTTCCAGTTTGGGCTGGTAGTGCTGAACTAAAGGCCGTGGCAGCAACAAAAGCAGTATTGGCAATCTTGGTACTGGCATCGCCAAACGGTTGTGTATTGGCAGTTCCATCGGTCAAACTGGGATTAGATGCGTCCAGTTTGGAATTGACTGCCGATTGAACCAATGCAAACTCATTGCGAATAAGGGAACTTGTCCCCCGTGTTTGTGCGATTGGATTGCCTGTAGGGGTATAGTTCATCGTGTGAGCCTTAACGGATTGTAAGCGAGAGAGATACCCTGCACGGTATGTTTTCTGTCTTGGGCGCGGTTGCTGTAAAACAGGAACGAGATATTCGTTTCAATACCCGTCAACGACATGGTGATGGTATTGAATGTCCGGGTATCCCAAGAGAATGATTCCCAAGTGAATTGATCCCAGTAACCACCACCGACAACGGTATTATTGGTGGAGCCCAAAGGGGAACCAACATCGGGGTTTCCATAGCCCAAGTCGTAGCTGATGTCCACTTTTGAGAATCCCGTAGGCTTCACTTCAAAGATGGCTCTTCTGTAGCGCTTTCTGACTTGAGGGGATTTCAGGTGATTGAAACAAGGTCGAATCCAGGCTTCAATAGGAGAACCGTCAAACGATGTCCCGATATTGTCCTGGTAGATATACCCATCGTCCGATCCGAACAAAGTAATCTCCCGCCCGCTGGACAGGGTTTGTGTGGTCATTACTCTAACCACTTTGCCGTAGTTAATGGGCAAAATTCCGCTGATGGTATCGCCGGTCAAACCTAGAACCAGTCCTGTTCCGTCATTGAAATACAGGCGGTATTGGTCTTTTCCTCTCAGTGCCGTAGAAGCTGTTTCCATGCCCCGCTTGGAAAAGATCAAGGGCTGGATCAAGTGCGAGACCGATGCGTAATCAAAGTCGCCATAGGTCAGCGTGGTAATCAGCGACTGAATCCCGCGTGCGGTTAATCCAAAGGTGAGGTTACTTGCAGGCTGTAGGGTATAGGCCGAATAACCCAACTCAAACACCGAAGCCACCAAGTTGAAGTTGGCTGAACTTGAACCGTAGAGCATATAGGTTCGGTTCTTGGTGAAGATACCCAAGGTAGAACCGGCGTTATTTCCGCCTTGAGGAATAAAGCCGGTGACATATTCACCCAAAGCAATCTCACCCGCGCCAAGAATCACCGTCCACGAATAGGGCGAACCCAGTGCCGAATACTGAACCGACCCTAGAAACGACAGGAACAAATAGAACCTGTGAAACATGATATGACTCGGGGCGTCGGCCACCATGCCGGTATGAATCGGCACATAAGTTGTTCCGTCAAACTCGAAAGCGGGGTTAACACCGTCGCAGCCGTACAGTTTCTGGGTAGCTGTTGATCCTGTGAAGTTGGCATTCACATATTCAATCGTCCCGCCGGGGAGCCGGGTGATCGCTGCGCCGACGGAGGTCGTTGTGCAATAGGTGACGGCTAATGCGTTGTCCTTGATTAACTCGCCACTGGTGAAAGTTCCAGAGGTCACGGTGTACACCAAAGTCCCTACGCCTGAACCGTTCCATGCGCCGGTTCTCAGAACAACGGCTTTCACCACACCGATAGCGCCGGACGTTGCACCTTTGATGACTTGTCCTACGACCGGGCTTACCGTCCCGGTTGAGAAGTAAACCTCGTTCGGGAACACAATCTGCGTCCAGCCTGAAGTGGTCGCCTTGTACATATTTCCGGCGGTTCCGCCTGAATTGTCCCGAAAGGCATAGACCGTATCCGAATACACCGCAACACCCCGGATAGCACCGGAACCGGGAACGACCCCGATATCAAGGCGCAGGTCGTTCGCAGCCAATAAGGAATAATCAGCGTCGTTGGATGGGCTTTGTTCGCCAGATTGTTGCGCGGTCGATGTGGCTGTCGCTTGCGTCACGGCGGCCACTTGCAGGGCATCATTCAACACAAAGGTTCCGGTCACACGACCTAAGACCAAAGTCGATCCGACGATGGCAAGAATCTTTCCAGTCGCGCCCGAGGTCAGACCGGCGATCGTTTGACCAACGGTCAGCGTTCCCGTGGTCGTGGCGGTCAGAATCCAGTAGGGAGCTGAGGTTGGACTGGTATGACCGTCATACCGCTCAAAGCCGTCGATGCGGGAATAACCGCCCGAGATTTCCGGCTCATAGTTTTGCGAGTCAAACAAGACGCCCGGCTTCATGGCGATTTGCGGCGTCACCAAGTCCAGCCCGCCACCCATGGAGTAGTATTGAATACTGACCTTGGGCAGGTTCATGCGAGAGCTCCGGGGAACTGCATGGATGGAAGTTGGTTCCATTCCAGGCGGCGCATCATCTTGTCATAAAGACCCTTGCCTTCTTCATAGACTTCAAGCGCCGCTTCGCTCACGCCGTAGAACATCATGGCCTTGTAAACAATCGCCATATGGAACTGGGTCGGTAGTGAGGGGATATCGGTATCGGCCGACATTTCCAGCGCGGCTTTGAAATACTCGCCCGTGATGGTGTAGCCCACTTCGGGGGTCGGGCCGAGTCCGATACCGGCGTCGGGCATCACGGTAAATTCAAAGGGTCGTGAACGTGTATTGCGCATTCCGCCGAATTGGTACACGTCGCGCCAATTCTCATAAGGCATGGACGGCATTTGAATTTCTGTATTCGTGCCCACGCTGGTTTGGTAACTGCGGAAGGTGTCTTCATCCCATGCGCCAAAGTTGGAGAAGTTTGTCCCCGTGGCTTGGATTTGTGCCAGCGTGTAATTTGGCTGGCCTGAAACGGTGGGAAAGCTCATGGCGTTTCGCATCCAGTTCCAGTTATTGCGCTCCTCCTGAATCTCCATCCATGCTTCATTGACCCAGTCAATCTTGCGTTGGATGTCCTCGATCTGGTTCACCAGCGTGACAGGTGCAGCCCCCGAGGAGCTTGTGCGTCGGTGCAGTCTTTGAACCAGTTGAAGAAAATTCATGGCGGTTTTAAATTAGGAGGGGCTACCCGTAGATAGCCCCGGATTTTTAAGAGGCTTGAGTGAAGGTGATGCCAGCGGCAACCTTGGACACCGCATACGCGAACCAAGATGTACCGTCGCTGAAAAATTCCACTTTGTCGCCTGAACAGCCTGAGCCGCTACAAAAGTCACGGTATCGTCAGCCGTGCCGAAGTCACCGGCTGTACCATCGACAGGCGTTTGAAGACCCTTGATGATGTTGGCTGAGTTGGCCGTAACGACCGTGTAGCTGCCGCCCGAAGGTGCCGTTGCGCAAATGACTTCATAGCGCAGGCCTTTGGCAGGCAGTGGCAGGGTCACCACAAAACCGCTGGACTGGTTCAGAAACAGGACAAGTCCGGTTTCATCAGCCGACAGTTGACGGGTGGCCACTGAGTTTTCAGCAGCGGTTTGCGATGCAAACGCAGCGGTCAGCGAGACTTGCGTCCGACGATCCGGCAGAGTGGACAGCGCTTGTTTGAGAGAAATAGCCATGATGTTTCCTTTTTAAGCCGAAGCTGCCACAGACTGGAACCACTTCATGCCGCCGCGTGGGTTTTGGTCGTCCACCAATCGAACGCGGTGGGAGCTTTGACCGCTGCCACTCATGCGATTGAATTCATTACCATTGCCATCTTTACCGAAAGCACAGGCGAACTTGACCCGCTTTGCAGCCAAGAGCGAGTACAAATACTTGCGCTTGATGACCTGCTCACAGCCTCGTTTGATGTACTGGGTGATACCGTTGTGTCCCGCAGAAATGAACACGGGAGAGTTCGGGTCATCGTCGGCTTCGATCTCGACGGTGACCAAATCTTCCATGAACTTTGCTTCTGCGGCGGCTGACACCATTTGGTGAGCAGGGATGATGTCGATATCTTCCAGCTCAATTTCCGCGTCACGGAGTTCATCCGGGGCACGGCCAATGTTGATGCCATTTTGAACGTCATCACTTTCGATAATTGCGCGTCGGCGTGGGCCAGTCATAGGTGCTCCTTAAACGCCCCCATCGGGGGCTATGGGTTTAGATGATTTGCGGACGGTCAGGCAGGTTTGCAATCTGCGTCACGGAAGTCGTGATGCCGGTCGCAGTCCAGCTGGACGTGAACGCGGTGAATGCCGAGGCGTTGGGCGAGTTACGCACCAACACATAAGCAATCGGGCAGAAGTCATCGGGCAGGGCAGGGAACTGCGGTGCATTGATGAAAGCGCCAGCGGTCGAACCCGTACCGGTCGCGGTGGGGACGATAGTGCCTTGAGCTGCGCGAAGCAGACCAGCGCCGGTCACGCCCAACACAATCACCGTCGCGCTAGGCGTGGCGGGGATTGTGGCGAAAGCAGCCAGCGTGGTGTAGTCCACCGTCGGCGAAGTGATTGCCGTATTGGCAGCAACACCGTAAGCCGTGGTGAATTTGCCACCGATAGCCGCGTTGGTAGCGGCGGTGGTGGTGATGGTGCTGGTCGTGCCGAGGGCAACGCCAGCGCTGAGGTGGTTCATCGTAGAACCATGAAGGTCGCGTGCATTGATAGCCATGATGTTTCCTTGTTAAAAATTACAGCAATGTGGAGACCGTGCACTCAGCAACGCACATCCAGCCTTGGTTTGTCACCAGACCAGCGTCGTAGAAAGTGGCAGAGCAGTAACCGCGTTCGCCGGTAGGGTCAGACTTGTCCACTTGGCCCACAGGAATGTGGTTGAACTTGAATGCGGACAGACCACGGAAAGCGGTATGACCCCATGCGTCTTTGGCAATCACAAACAACTGGTACACGTCGGCATTGGTGCCGGTGGTGGACAGGTTGGTCGTGCCCGACACAGCAGCGCCCGAGTCGATGATTTTTGGCATGTCAGGCGACAAGATGAATCGGACAGAACCGACACAACCAATTTCCATCTCATGCGCCACTTTCATGGAGCCGTAATCCGACACAGGCTTGAAGCCGGGGATGGCTTCGATGTCCTGTTGCAGATCTGTGTTGCCGAAAGCAAGGTAAGTCTTTTGCAGGCTCACAGTGCCGTAGTTGCCGCTGGAGCTGACTGCTGCACGCACGAACTTGGCATGGTTAGAAGCCAGGCTGCGGGTGATGCGGTTCACCAGATTCAGGGTGACGGGCTGGCTGGTGGTCAAACGGGTAGTACCACCGCTGTAGAAACGGTTAGTACCGCCTTGCAACGCGCCGATGTAAATCAGTTCGCGCACCAAGCCCAGACGTTCGCCCAGTTGCTCGGTCATCCAGCCGGGAACATCGTCTTCACCCAGAGAATCTTCCTTCTCGGTGTAGCCGTACAGTGCGCCGTACTTTTGCACCTGAACGGTCGTGTCCAGCACTACCAAGCTCTCAGAGGGAGGCGTGCTGCCCTCTTGGATCAGGTGGGCGGCAGCGGTCGTGCTGTAGGTGTTGGGGGCTGCAGCGGTTGCACCGAAAGGCACAACTTGACGGAACACCACCGTATCGCCCATCTTGACGGGCTGATTGAAAACTTCGCCGCTGATTTCAACGGTAGAAGTGTGGATCGCATGTTTGAGAATCTGACCTTTGATCCGACCAATGCGCTGTGTCGGGGAGGTGTAGGTAGCCATTACCATGATAGTTAGTCCTTGAATTGTTCATCGAAGGCCTTTTGTGCGGCCTCTTCAGAGTTTTGATTGAGCGGGGCTTGCACCCTGCCCGTACCTTTTGGCGTTACCGCCGCTTCGAGTTGCTGTTTTCTTGTGGAAACAGGGGGTTTCACAGGTGCTTTTTTGGAATCCACGTAAAGCTGCAACATGCGCTTGGCATCCGACAACTCGTCCGATTGAGCCAACTGCCGGACTTCTGCGGGTTGGGATTGCTCCCAGTCCATGAAAGCTTTGGAGTTGCGCTCTTTCACCCAGTCACCGCCGACTACAGAGTCCAGCGCGATGTCAATCTTCAGCCGAGGCATCAGACTTTCAACTTGCTGCGACACCAGTTTGTCGATGTCCGGGGTTCCCGTTCCTTTGAACTTGCCGAGAATCTTGTTCAGACCCTTGACCTGCATCTCTGCCAGTTCGGGAAATTCGGCCCGTAATTCCTCAAAGTCATCGGCTGTCACTTCCACACCCGAGGGTGTAGATTGAAGTTGGTTCAATACCCGTTCAATGCCGCCTATCTTTCCGAATGCTGTTCCAAAACTCTTGTCCTGCACGGCCTTCATTTCATCAATGAGGGACGCACGCTTCACCAAGTCTTGGTATTGCTCTTCGGTAATCTGAGCGTATTTAGGGGCTTCAACCACTTCGGGTTCGGGTTCTGGTTTCTCTTCAGGTTCAGGCTTGTCCGGCGTTACCGTGGGACGTTCCCCAAACACATCATTGAAAGCATCACCATCACCGTCTTGATCGACCGATTCAATTTCTTCGTCCATTACCATCTCCACAAAAACAAAAACCCTCTTTCGAGGGTCTAATCAACAACCGGCGCGTTAACGTGGGTTGTCACCAAGTGCCGTGCTGGATTACTCCAGGGCGGCGGGAACTTTGTCCAGGGCCATGCAAGCGCGAATCTCTGCGATTCGTCCTCTCAGCTTGGCCGCTTGGACTTCTGAAATATCGCCTTCAAGTTTGATGTGGAGTTCATCAACCCGGCCTTCAAAATAGCGTGAAAGTTTTGACCACAGCGGCGTGTTGCGGTCGCTAAAGTCAATCTTGAATTGCGTCATTCGGCAAACGCCTGTCCATTCGCAGCACGGCCAACGGGTTCAGTCGGAGGTGTCATAATCGGGTTCTGGTGCTTGTGAACATCAACGCTCAAAGCCTTGTCGGACAATTCACGTTGAACATTCAGCTTCATGGCGGTTTCAGCGAGTTGCGCCTTGATCGCGTCCAACTCTTTCTTGAGGCTGTTGTTTTCTTTGAACACTTCCAGTTCACGCTTGAGCGCCAGTTCTTTATCAGCGGACTCGGACTGGATCCGGGCACGTTCATTCAAAGCGTTCTGGTAGGCGGTGTCTCGATCCGTGTCCAGCTTGGACTTCTGCACAGAGGTCTGGTCGCGGCTGGCGGCAATCTTCTCTGCTGATTCAGCCCGCAACTTAGCTGCAGTGATGATGGGGTTCTCGGGTGGTGGCATGCTCGCCATCTTCGCCAGGTCTTCTTCGCTGTATTCCAGTTTTCTCGGGTCGAGACGCTTGGCACGCAGAATCTCAGTCACCACTTTCTTCGGGTCAATCCCGGCAGCAGGGTCTTTCGCCAGCGCGTAGAACTGAATCAAAGCCTGTTCTTGCACCGCTTTTTCAACCATGGCAATCGAGCCCTTGGCGTTGATCTGGAAGTCGCCCTTCTCATCTTCGGGCACGTCCTCGTCCAGCAATAGCCATTCGTACAGGTCGCGCACTACGGGGCCGGTGATGTTGTCATCCAAAATGTAGGCAACGGATCGAAGCAGGGTATGGGCATTGTTGTTCTGCAACTCTGCCGCACCAAAGGTTTCGGGCGAATCCGGGCCATCTCTTCCTTGGGTCACCAATGGAATGTTGGTCGCTTCTTCGGCCAATTTGAAAGCGTACTGGATCACGGCCATCAGTTGCGGGCCAAGATTGGGCAAGACCACGCTCATGAAAATCTTGCGGACATCATCCGTGATGGCGTTGTCGGTCAGATACCAGAATTTACCCGGTGTCATATTCCAGTTGCCGTCCGCAGGAGTGATGGCACGTTGGTCGATTACTGTCTGCGCACCGGCACTTTGACCGGCATTGTTCAATAGGGCACGGGTCGCGGCATTGACCATTTGTTGAGGCATGGCGACCTGTTCACCGGGACCAACACCCGCCCAAGAGCCTTCACGGCGTGACCACGGCATGGCCCGGTAAGGGAACTCGCCCGACTCCAGCGGATTGATCGTGGCGCGGATCACCGAATCATTTACTAAGGTGACAATTGCATTGACTTCGACCACATCGTCCGGCAAGTCCTCAATCCCAACTGCCCCCATGAGTACCATGTCCGCACGGCTAATGGTTCCGGTGAAGTGCCAGATTTCAAACGCGTTGCTCTTGTTGTGCTTGCGGTCGGATTCGTTGCACTTGTCCGGGCCTTGGGCAATGACCTTGTCAATTTGGCTGTTGATGTAGATCGGCTTACCGTCTTTCAACATCTCTTTTTTAAGCGCCTTGAGCTTGGCATGGGTCAGCTTGTCGCGCTCAAAAATATAGCTGCCATCATGGATGCTTTCACCACATGAGGGATCGGGGAAAATGTCCCACGGCGAAACGCGGCGCATTCCCGGAGATACTGAGCGCTTGCGCTTGAGCATGCCTTGTTCACGGTACATCGTCGTTTTGAACTTGGGGAATGGGCTTTTCAGAACACCCACACCCAGACGAGCGGCGTCGTGCATCACCATCCGCATCTCGGCGGCGTAGTTGGATTCGACCATCCAGTCGTAGATACGCTTCTCGGCTTTCTCAGCGGCTTGCGCGGCCTCGTCCATCTTCATCTTGGTCACGTCCGCTACAGACGCTTGGGCCATCGCTTGCGGTTGTCCTGGCACTTGAGGGCCAGTCGGGCGCATCAAAGGCTGACCTTGGGCGTCCATCAAAAGCGTAGGATTATCCTTGTGCTTGATCAACTCGGGAACGGGAGTGGCTGACAGAGAAAAGGCTTTATCGTCCACCGGCAAAGCAATCTCACAGATTTTCGCTGCGCCCATGTCCACATATCGGCTGGTCATGCGGACAAAGGCCGATGACTTGCCATCGCTGGCCTTTTTGGTGTTGGCGTAAATCGGCCCGCTCATCGTCGTTGACTTAGACCAACGGGCGCTGTCGTTGCGGTTGGACTCGTCCAGACACAAATAAGCATCTTCACACGCCGCCCAGATTTCCTCGATACCCGAAGCGGTACGTCCTTGCACCGCTTCATCCCGCATGCTGGCGATGACCAGACCAATCGCAGACAACAACACGTCATTTTCCACAGGCGTGCCAGTGTCCTTAAATTCATCTGGCATTTCTGGATCAAGATACATGGATGTCCTTATATTCTTCGTATGTACAAACCACCGCCGCCACCTGTCGTGAGCGTGCCGGTGTAATCATTGCCATTCGGCCCGTAAACCACACCTGCCAGCACCTGGCTTGGCAATGGGTAAACAGCTCCAGCGAGTGAGAGAATCCCTGTAAAACCTGTTTCAACTTGTCCCGACAAACTCAGTGAGTAACTCGGGATGAAACTGCCCGTCGCCTGTGTCTGACCTGTACCCGACATGGACACGGAACCGACCGAAGTCATGGAGCCTGTGCTACCCGTCAACACGGAAGTGCTCAGCCCCGCCAACAACTGCGCGAGAACTGAACCCTGCGCCTGCGTCACTGTCTGACCGGCCACTGACAAAACCGTCGTTGCGACTAACGTCCCTTGACTCGTGGTTTCGGCCTGACCAGACAACTGAACAAACACGTCAGCAGTTGGCGTTACCGTCCCTTGCGATTCAGTTTCAGCCTGACCCGTGAGCGGGATAGCGAAGCTGACGCCAACACCGCCTTGTGACAATCCGCCGCTTTGGCCGGTAAAGGAAAAATTACTGTCCGGTACAAACGATCCCTGCGAGGATGTTTCGGATTGGCCCGTTAACTGAGCCAGCGTCGCCGTAGATGGCGTCAATGTTCCTTGTGAACTGGCTTCTTCCTGTCCCGTCAGGGCAGCAGAAGCAACAACACTTGGCGTTCCTTGAACTTGCGTTTCGGCCTGCCCGGACAAACCGAGCAAGATCGAAACACCAACTACCCCTTGGTTGTAGGACAGTGAAGCGCCTGAAAGCGCCGCACTGAAACTACTCCCTCCTGTCGTAAGGGCGAGTAGCAGGGACATTCAGCTTACTCCCAGCCGTAGTCGTACGTCACGACGTGGGCGACTACGCCCGCACTTGCTGCTGTGGTTCCGATGTTCTTCCTTACCAGGTTAACATACTCACCCGGGTTGACGTAGATAGGGTTCTGGAACTGAACACTACGTACCTGCTGCACTACCTCTGTACCTGCAGCTTGGGTGACCGCGATGACCTGAATGAACGGTAGCGCGATACGGCGGAATGCTTTGGTGTTGGCTGAATCGGCTGTGGCCAATGAAACCGCTGTACCGCCGAAAGCCAAGGACCATTGGCCAATGAGCGCCGTGTTACCGACCAGGGTCGTTTGGATATAGCTGGATAGCGACACGCCGGTGATAACCAGCCTACGCCCTGGAATGTTAACCGTCGGTGCGGGAACCTGATAGCTGCTAACAATACCGTCAGTATTGACCGCAACGGTGAATGTTTCCCAGAACTGACCACCCAAACCCGCGCCCAGGACTTGGGTGGTATTCGTAATCACGTTGGCTGTCGGGTTACCACTGTTACCGTAGTTTGCCAGCGAACCCATTGTTCCGCCAGACAGACCTTGATACGAGCCGTAGATACGATTACCTATTTGAGCCAACGTGTTCGCAGTTGTGACCCCGCCAAGACGAACAGAATAGGCATTAAAAGCCGCCTGTAGTGCTGCTGCGCCCGCACCACCCGTAATTCGCTGACCCATGAACCATCTAACGCCCGCGCCCAAACTGATACGTCCATTTCCAGTAGGCAGATGAATACCGCCCAAAAGAACAGCACCCGTACCGTCATTCACCCAGAAATTGGCGTCAACTGCGCTCATGTAAACGATGAACTGATAACGCTTGTTGTTGGTGTACGTCCATGTGCCCGTATTGTTAGGCCCCGTAAATACGCCGGTATTTGTCTCAGTACCGTTGATAGAGGTTACGCCCTGGAGACCAGCAGATGTCAGACGGAAGAACACGCCGTCCGTTGGTGCCGTGGTAGCCGATGCGATGATCGGAGTGAATCCGAACTCGACGAAGTTGTTAGCGCTGGGTTGGTTGCTGAAGGAGACTTCGACGTCACCAGACAAAGTGTTAACACCGATGTTTGGAAAACTCGCATACGTCTGCAAGTATGTGCCTGTCGTTGTTGTGGTGATGGAGGTGCTGTTTGGGATGAACTGCCCCGCAGTCCAAGAGGGCACCATCGTAGTAGTGACACCCTGGTGTTTACCCGTATTTTGCGCGGTGTAGTTGAACACCTCCTCGTCGAGCATCGTATCTACCGACACACGGCTACGATAATCAACGTCCGCTTCAGGAGAGTAGAGAACAGGTACCGCTGTGATATACCCGCCGTCAACCTCGGAGAACACACGGCCAGCGCCGACGTTGTTCGGATTGCTGATGACGTTTGTTTCAGCGATGACCTTTAGTTGGTTAGTACCGGCCACTTCAGCCACGTTACCGGAGGTATTACCCTCGATGCGAAAACCTGCCATATCAATCTCCTTTTAATCTGCCCAGACGTAACGCGCCTGAAACACACCTGTTAATCGTAGTTGGGTCGCCATCTGTGCGGTGAATCCGACCCCCGCAGTTATAGAGATACACTGCAAAGACACCCCGCCCAGCGGAAGCAACCGGTGCTCAACGGCGTTGTGCGTTGCCGTGCTGTCCATACCCATCAGGTATATCTCTACCTTTGAACCGGAACTGATACCCGCATCAGCCACGACAGTGGTGTCGATGTTCGACCCCGGCACTGCGCCGAAGTCGAACAAAATAGTACCCTGACCAGTTGCCATCAGGCAATACGGAACAAGCCGTTAGTAGAGTCATTCGTGGGCATGGTCAAACTGAAGTTGCCCGCCGTGATCGTCTGCGAACCAAAGGTGTACGTGCCCATCGCCTTATTGGACTGGGTGGAGTTGTACAGCAAGGCCGCATCGAATGGGCCAGCCGTTAAACCCGTCCAAGCAAATGAAGCGCTAGGCGTGGTGAATGCGGTTGTGCCAGTGCTTGATGGTGCAATCCAAGTGAAGGTCACGCCGCCAGCCGTGTAGCCTGCGCCCGTGACTTCGTTGGTTGCGCTGTACGCCGTGGTTGCTGATCCGAGTGAAGCGGTTGTCAGAAACAACGCGGCCTTCCATGTATCGGCGGTGGTCGCACCACGGACAACAGTCGTGCCCATAGCGTGAATGCCGTTCATTTGCTCGGTCTTAAAACTCGTTGCTAAAGATTGAGTGTTACTAATTTTTGGCTCCTTGAGCGAAACGGAATTTCATTCCGCCCGCAGTTAAACGTTTACCTAAACAGACCTTACTAACTCCAGAAAAACAAATATTAGTTGCCTTTGCTGCTTCTAAAACAGAATCAAATGTGCAAGCCAAATCAATACATTCAACTGGCTTTTTATTTTTCCCAGAGATGATTGCTGTAGTTTCAGCTGTGTGCCGAATACCCATGCGAGAGGCACTTAACTTGGCCCGACTTTCATCAGACCAAATTCGATTTCTTGCACTTTCACCAGCAGCTTTACTTCGTACTTCCTGATCAACAGCCGCGATTGCCTTTTTAAGGCTCTCTATTGCTTTAGCGCGAATCTCAGGTTTATCTATATACAACTGCTTCTTTAGCTGGCTCATTGCCGCGTTTTGCTCTGGCGTGCGTTTCTTGCCCGTATTGGCAATCCTGATCTTCTCAACCGTTTCGCTGGACGCTCTTTTCCCGACAGTAAACTCGCCGCCGTTTGTCTGGTTGTAATCTGGCTGGCGGTCAGCAATTACCAAACGCTCGACCAAAAAAGCATCTTCAACTCGTAAGCACGTTGCAATTTGAACCACTGAAAACGATTCAGAGCCATGCTTTGCAATAGCTCTATGAAAGTAAGTCACCGGCTTATTTTTAGCCTTCCAGCAATGCGCCATCCATCTAGTACGTAGTTTTTGGGATGTCAGTCCCACGTACGTCTTGCCACTTTCATTGTGAGTAGCAATATAGATAATGGCCTGCTTAGTGATGATTTATCCTAAGTTGCCCTGCACATTAAAAGCTGTACCTGGGGGGAGTTTGAAAACATCAGCGCCGCGCTTCACCAGCTTGTCGCCCAGAAAATAAGTCTCAACCAACGCAATGCCATCCGGCGAGAACTGCCAATCGACCTTACGGGTCAAGTCCTTCATGCGAAGGTTGACCATCTTTCCATCGATGGCCGCATAGATCATCGGCTCGTCTGTGGTGAACCGTGCCAATAGTTTTGCAATCAATAATTTCATGCGAATTTAGCCTTCAGGTCAGCGAGTGAATCACTCAATCGGGAATGGTCAGACATCAGATCGGCGTAAGCCTTTTTGCTGTTCATCAATTCATCATCGACGCTTTCCAGTTCGGCCTTCTTCGCCAAGATGGTGGCAGTCAGTGCGGCAATCTCCGCTGCCACTGCTGCCTTGGCATGCATGGCGTTGGTCGTGGCCGAATCAGTCATGCGTTGCGATTCGGTTTTAGCTGCGTCAATGATCTCAGCCGCTGATTCAGTGGCTTCGGCGCGGGCTTGGGAAAGAATCTCAGCCGCCTTACCTTCGGCAAACTTGATTTCCGCCTTAATGCCTGCGAGTTGATCAACAGCTTTTGCGCATTCGGCTTCTGCTTTGGCGCGGGCGTCTTGTGCTTCTTTGCGGGCTGACTCCATCGAGCCGATACGGTCAAGCGCTTCTGAGGCTTGCTCGAACCCGCGCATTAGCGCGACTTGCCGCTTGAGAAAGTCGGCAGCTTCGGTTGCGTTGCTCATGTTAGTCCTTAAATTCGGAGGGCTTGCTGGCGGCGCAAGACCATGGAGATCACAACTGACGTCACCCCCACCGAGGCGCGAGGCCGTGCGAGTTGGGTAATCTCTACCACTTGCTCCAAGCCGGGGGCAGTCTTGCTTATGGCAACGGCTTGAGCGTCGGTCAGAACCTGATAGTTCGTGCCGTCGTTATTCGATCCTTCAAAGACCACAGTGCCACCACCAAAAGCGCCTTCAAATTGAACAGTGCGGTCAGCCCATTGAACCATGCTCACGGGTGCGCCATCGTCTGTGCCTGTGAGTGTCCACTGGTAGCGGATGCATGATCCATCATTGGGCAGGAGCGGGGTGATAACGGGGGCTACGGTTGCCATATGGTTCCTTGGTTATCCCAACATGCCCATTGAGGGCTGTGGGTTACTGTATGCCGCAAGCCTCTTTTGCTGCGGCGTTGATTGAGTTTTTGCGAAGCGAAGTGCCATTAATGCGTACCTTGTGGCCGACATCAAATCGTCGCCTTCTTTGACTACTTTCCCGTCTTTGCGGTGGTAGATTCGGAACTCTTCCCACCAATCGTGAAGGTGTTTCGCCACTTTTAATCGGCCTGTTTGCATCCGGTCTAGCATGTCCATCAGACCTGCTTCAACGCCATTTCCGCCTGTGCCTTCTTTGTCACCACGGGCTGGCGCATGCGTCACCTTGTCTTTGAGCATCGCAACACCTAGATTGCGGTATTGCATCGCCAGGGCATCGCCAGAGCCTTTGTCGTGCTGCAATCCATCATGCGGCCAAGCTACAGGAATCCATGATCCTTTGGCTTTGATCGCTGCGGCATGGATGACCGGCGTTTGTTCTTTGACGCGGTAGCAGTCGTAAACATGGGCAGTATCTGTATCCCTGTCCCAAGCAATCCATACCGCAGCGGTAGGGTGATCCCATCCGAAGTCAAGTGCACAGATACGCGGCCAGTGATTAGGGATTGAAACCGGCATTTCCCGGATGACATCCTCAGACACCGGGAAAATTGCACCGCTGCCTAGTGTTGGGGTTCCGTTTGACCTTGCCTCACGCTCATGCAGTGGGTAGCTGGCAATGATCGACTTCCGTTGTTCTGGCGTGTAGTGCATCGCATCGGCAATCCCCATCTTGGTGACATGCGTGCCATGCGGCTTCTCGACAAGAAACTTTTTAACTACGTTGCTCATGCCCTGTAAAGGCGTGAATGTGATAAATGTGATGCCTGATACGCCCTCAGAGCCATTAGAACCGACGTTGGTGCGCGTCAAGCCTTCCGAGTAGATATCTTCGGGCGGCTCTTCGTCAAACCAGACAAAATCCAAACTGGGCCCCTGCCATTTCTCACGGCCTTTTTCGTAGGCCTTAAAGCTGACGATTGAAATGCCACCGGAAACATGCTTAACCTTGATCGAATCTACAGCATCAGCAATGCCATGACCCGCACGCGTCACTTCAATAATGTGTGACTTTGGGATTGATCCCGTACCGTGCTGCCCAGGCAGTCCAAGCAAAATCTTCTGCGGGTTATCACGGGTTGATTCTCCGGTCACACCAGATGCCCACCCGATAACACGCCGATTCCAGCGCTTACCATCCCACCAATCCGGATAGAGTCCAGTCAGGTGCATGGCAACCTCAAAACCAGCCGACCACGTTTTCCCCAGCTGATTTCCTGCGCAAAGTAAGCGCTCCCTTACACCAACATCACCGCCAGCATCATGAAAATCCTGCTGCTTTTGGTAAGGCGTGTAATCAGCCAGCTTGTTTTCGTCAAGCTTCTTGCGTATTTCAATGTCGAGTGCTGCCAGCGCCTTTGGCGACAACGCCGACAGGCTCTGCATAAGCTCTGATTTCATTGATTGCGTCTTTCATAGACTGTAAATCAGCATGATCCAATCCATCAAGCGGGCCTGTCTTAACTTCAGACCGATCCACAAACATGGAAAATTCTTTGCCAATTAGCTCAAGTGCTTTATTCGATGCGGCTAGATTCTGTGCGGCTTTGTATTCGCCCGTCGGTTCGCCATCTGAATTGATGATGGGCTCGCCAGTCTTTCCTAGTTTGACAATCTCAACCAGCTCATTCATGACCCAAGCTCTATCAATCCCGGTCTTCTCCGTAACCCGTTCCGTAGCCAGCCTTTGAAGTTCCGCAATTCTTCCACGTACCTCAGGCTTAGCTGCTAACTCACTCCCTGTTACAGTTGCGCGCTTTTCAGCAAATCCAGCGGTTACGGCAGATTCCGTTGCGGTTACGCCTTTTGCCATCAATTGAGCGAAGTGTTCCCACTTAGGATTCTTCAACATAAACTTACTCAGCCATGGATTCGGTTGCAATTACGCTCAGATCAACTACGCAATCATCATTCAGCCAACTTAGGATCATCTCGGCGGTCTTGTGGGCTTCTGAGTCTGGGTTGTATCCACCCTCATAAGCGACGCGCATGCCGACATTGGGCTCACCGGACTCTGTTTGTCCGGCATCATCCAGAACAATGATGACTTGCATTAGGCGGCGACGCTGTTAAAGCCTTCTTGCATGGCTTTGTCTTGACCGTTGGTGTCTGCCATAGCTCCCTCGTTCTTTAGGGCTTCTAGGGCAGCTGTTAATGCACCTTTGATGTCGGGGAAGGTTTGAGCACCGGGCTCATTGGCTTCTTCGGCGGGGTTCTCTTGGGGGGCCATGCCTGGAGCTGCCCCGGCTGCAGCTCCAGCTTCTGGCTCCATGTCTTCCTCGGGTTGCTCGACATAGACTTTGTAATCGCCCTGATCCGTGGCTTCGATGCAGACAGTAAACATGGTATGGCCCAAATAAAAAAGCCGATCACTTGGATCGGCGTAAAGATCGACTTTCGTCAACCTATGGAGTTCGGTAGTTACAGACGCCCCATTTAGAGGGCTCTCTTATTTTTTTAGTGTCGTCTGCCCCTCCAATGGATAGGGCGATGCGTGTATGCACTATTCGCTGGTGCATAGCATACCATGAATTTGATTCATATCAATCAGAAGTTGCTTTTTTGCAACAATCAAGCTGTTTCTGCAATTCTTTCGACACGGTTACTTAGCATTTGACGTCCATCAATCACCAATTGGTTAAGCCCGTCGATGTTTACCCCTAGCTTTCGACACATTTGCCAGTAGTTTGTTCCGGTCACGTAATACCAACGGATTGACTCTCTTTGTTTATCTGGGAGTGCGGCCACGGCTTTCTCCATCTTGTGCCCGTCCAGGGTGTCGCATGACTTCCTTAATTCTGGGGCATGCCATTGGCGGGAATTGCTTTGGGTGTTGGCCCACATTGGATGTTGTTTACTTCCAAACCCCACTTTGACATACGATGCCCAGTTCTCCAGACGCTCGTGCATGGCGGATTGATGGGCGGGGACAAAAAACAGATCAACTTCTTTTTTCATTGATGCCTTTGTGATGGATGTTTATTTTATTCGGATAAATCAGGAACTGGAATGCCTTTGGGCCACACCCTGCGACTGACCAGCTCCAGGATGGTCTTAACGTGGGCCTGCCTCCATAGCTCGTTCCGCTCGTCCCCAGTCAGACAGTAGCTTTGATCTACGTCGTTATGGCAACGGGCGCACAGGCTGGCGCAATAGATGTCACTTGCCTTGATGCCTCGCCCTTTGCCGTGCCTTGATTGGTTTGAGTGCGCCCCGCAGACCGTCCCATCATCCCGCCCGCAATGTTGGCATGGGATAGCCCGATAAGCTTCCATGAGTTTCTTCGAGCGGATGTAGGTGAATTTAGGGCGCATTAGTCGGCCATCGAGTCGATTGATAGCAGAAGCCCTCGCTTATTCATCTGTTTATTAAGTTCCGCAAACATGACGTCCGGGAAAGCCTCGGCCATTGCCTTTATGTCTAGCTTCTCATTACTTGTTGCATCCGAGGAATGCTTAGGATTGCACCCAAGCTGACGGCGTAGGAGCTTCTCAATCTGATCCAACGCCTCACGAATCGCAGACTCATGATTTTCTCTATACGTTACTAATTGACGGTTTATTTTTTCATCACTCCATGATACTTTTCCAGTATCGGAAACATGACGGTTTCCCGTGCAAACGATAATTTCAATGTCCATAAATTACCCTTTAATATGCTCAATCCACTTGCAAGCCAACTCGGTGCGACGGTCAATCAGCGTTTTCCCACGCGTCCAGTTGGTGAACGATGTAATATGCACCCCTAGCGCTGCCGCTGCTGACGCATGTGTGTAGCCCATGCGCCGCTTCCATTGGAGTAGTTCTGTGATGGTCATTTCATCCTCTCGCTTGTGTGTACTTTGCGAATGGCCCACGGATCAGACGGTGGAACTTTTCCGCCGCTACTTCATCGTGATCCAGTTCGGCACGGCTATCAATGCCGCACATATCGCGCACGAATTCAGCCGCATGATCTGCGCTCACAATCGGCCATGTCATTTCAGCAACTCCATTGATCCATACCCAAAACTCAGGGCTTGCGCACCACATGCCCGCCAGTTTTGACAGTGCGCCGCCTTTTGGCTTATCCGATGCCGGAATAGCGGTTTCGGACTTTTCGGGGGTGTCCACTTTCTGGACATCCTTTGCTACCGCATATCCTACCGCAAGCGCAGCAATGGCCGCAGGCGTCCCAGGCGCGGCGAACAAGCGGAAAGCGTCTTGTGCGTGCATGGGCTCGATGTCGAATGAGATCCGAAGCGTTCCGTCCGCCATCGTTTTTAGGCTGACGCTGGCGCAAGGTATGGCGCTCATTTCTGCACCCCGCGCCATGGCAGTTGCTGACGGCTGGCGTCGTTGAGGTTATCGAGCCAGACGTTTTGGCGAGTCCTCGGGTTAAACCACCAATAGGCTGGGCCTTTGACATACCAGATGCCTGGATAAAGGATGCTTTTCTTGTTTGAGTCGCCCTGCCACAGGTCAAGCGTGATCTCATTGCCCACGCCGTCCTCGTAGTTGCACTTGCGGTGGTCGCGCTCGTACCAGCCATCACGGGCAGGCACTTGGCTGGGCTTGTACCATTTCGTTTTCTTCATGCTGCAAGCCCTCCCAATCCCGCCCAGTGCCCGCCGTACTCTTTCCAAGCCCGCCCCGCTTTAATGCCCGTTATCAGGCTGCGGTTCACCCCATAACGCAGCGCCAGCACCGGGCCACTTTCAGTGCTTGAGCGAATCTCGCGGGCTTGCTCCATCGTCAGCTTCATCTTCCCGCGCCTTGATTCGGCAATCTTGGATGCCCGGACAATGCCTGAGAATGCGCCGCGCTTGGCTGCACGCTTGGCAATCTTGCTGGTGGTGGATTGAACCAAGTGAGCCGGGTTAATGCAGCGCTTCTCCCCGCAGGTCGTATCTATCGGCTTACGCGGGATCAATTCGCCGCCGTTGAGTTGGTACATGGCGCGGCGTACCAGCGTGCAGGGTTGGCCGTAAGGCTTGTAAATGGGATGACCCGTCCCTGAGCCCACAGCGCCCGTCCACAGCAGGCAGTCGCCATACTCTTCGGTGCGCTCAATCAGGGCCATCATGTGCAGGGTGTCGGCTTCTTCGTTCACAAATTCACCCCGCTACGGATCTGGACTCCAACGGCCACCACCAGCGCCCCGACTTTAGGCTGCCCTGGTATCCAGTCCACCAGTACGGGCCGAAACCGGGAATCATCCACGCCCAACGCCTCGGCCATGCCATCGAGCAGCGCTTTTGACGCGGCTAGCATGTTGTCGGCATCACGCTTGCGCTTGTCGGGCAGCATGTAAACGAGCGAGAGCGGAATGAACTCGGGCCATTTTTTTGTCGCCGGTCGGTCTTGCATCGCCTCTTTTGTGCAAATCACTCCGGCCAGGCGCTGCGCGTCTTTGACGGCTTTCGTCTTTGTCCAGTGCGTGCCGTTTTTCCGGTTGGGGAAAAGAGCGGCAGCGGGGAAAGGTAGGCGGATTACCATCATCGTGATTCCTCGATGATCTTGAGCAACTGCGCCAAAGTCTTGACCTTGCGCATCTTTCCGCCCGGTGGGCTTGCATCGTGCGGGTTTTTACCCATTTCATTGTCGAATTGATACCAATTCAGCCAATCGGACTCATCCCCCAAAGCAGCACTCAGCGCAAGCGTGTGATAGCCAAAAGACTCCCAAACCGTCTCATAAAACTTGGTTTCAGGCATGTGGCCAAAGATGGCATGCACTGAGTCGCACAGCTTTTCGATCTGGTCATGGTTTCTTTTCCAGTCTTCGAGAAGTTGCATTGCGTATTTTGTTTCTATCATTTAAATCCCCATAGGTTGCCGATAATCTGTCATGTGCTTGTTCCCCTTGTCTTTGTTGCATAATCCGCAAAGCACTTGCAAGTTTTCAAAGCTAAGCGCTAACTCAGGATAAAATTTACGCGGCTTCACATGGTCAACATGAATACGACGCGTGTTGTCCGAGGTGTACCCGCAGCACATGCACTTGGCACCATATTTCTCTAACACCTTTGCCCTCAATTCACGCCATGCTGTGGATCGCAGGAAGTCACCGCCAGTTGTTTTAATGTCCTCTGCAATCTCGTTAGCGCTCTTCTTCTTGAGTGAAAAAACAAAGTCAGACTTTGCTGTCCTCATCTTCAATTTGGCTATGAGCCGTTTCTGTTTGCTGATCATGTTTGTCGTTATGTAACGCAAAAAACCCGCTAAGGTTTTCGACTCTCCGCGTGGCAGCGAGGGGATTTCTCCCCGAAGAGCCGAAGCCTTAACGGGTTCGGTGTTTTGTGTCTTGCTGCCACGCTTGACGAATAAATATTACCACGATTTTGATGCAGGTCAATAAAAAACAATCATTTTTTCACCCTCGTAACCTTCAAAACACCTTTTGCAATCAATACGATCGTTAGTACGATGCCAACTATTAACCCTAGTCCAAAATATAAGGCGTACATTAATTTATTCCCCAGTCTTTTTTGCTTCGGTTGATGATTTCTTCGCCAGATTCAAAAGAATCCGCCATGCTGTTGCAGCCACGATTGGTATTTGTCCATTGCCAGTTGCTCTAAGTCGCTCCATCCTATGGGCCATCCCATCAACCACTCGTGATTCATTGGGGTAGGTATCCCAAATACCGCTGTAAATGCACGGGCGCTTGGCCACTTTTGCATGCTCTGAGCTGTGTAGTTCGCTGTGCATGTCGGTGTATGCAAGTAGCCAATATCGCTTCCTAACATGGTCTGCACCCAAGTCTTTCGCGGATAGGGAAATGCATTTGGTTTGGTAACCCATCTGCTCGCAGTCGGTCGCTGCCGTTTCAATTGATCGTCTGCTGACGTTCTCGGCAAATACGTACCGGGGAGCGACATCTGCCACGATCCGTCGCATTTCCGGCCAGAGATCGTCTGCATTGTTTCTCCCAGAAGCTGCCGTGCTGTAGGCTTGGCACGGAAACCCGCCAGATACCACATCAACAATGCATCTCCATGGCTTTCCGTCAAAGGTGCGGACATCATCCCAAATCGGGAAGGGCGGGAGTAGTCCGTCATTTTGGCGAGCGATGAGTACACTTGAGGAGTACGAATCAATTTCAACTCCACAAATAGTGCGCCATCCAAGCAATTGGCCTCCGAGTATTCCACCACCAGCGCCCGCGAATAAAGCCAGCTCATTCATTTCACTCCCCATTTTTCGGCACTGCGCCGGATGATTTCTGCGCCAGCATCTCGCGTTTCAGATCGTCGGCTATGGCTGCCCATAGTCCCGACTTGTCTGCTGCCATTTCCTGCGCTCTTGCCCAGGCATAGGCTTTGTCCATTTGGGCTATCCATACGAGATGGGCTAAGTGGTCGGTGTAGGTCATATTGCATCTTTTTCTGGCCTTGCAGCGCTTCTCTCAATCAATACTTCACGATGTCTATCGGCCATTTCGGTGCAAACTTTAAACGTTCCTACCATTAGCACAATGTAATCGTGCGATGTGTCAGCCATAAAGCTCTCTTGGTTTTTCGCCAGCGATTCGACCAAGTTTTGAACATGAAAGCAATTTTGCTTCTTACTCCATTCAAGACAGTACATTACATTCCCCTTTGTTTAAATTGATCCTGCTTTTTTGCTGGTGGTTCGCCATTCCATTGGCCGAATTTTGTTTGTTCACCGACATAAAAAAGGTGAACATCGCCACACCGACCTTGCCGGTTTTTGGATACCCTGAGCAATGCGTAGTTGGCGTATTCAGCCCCGAAGTCTGGGTTTGCCATGATGGGTCGGTGAATGAAGGCAACCACGTCTGCATCCTGCTCAATAGCCCCAGAGTCACGCAGTTCATGCAGTCCAGGGGGATGATTACCTTTATCGGCTGCACCCCGGTTCACTTGGGCCAAGCACACGACCACAATGCCCATGTCTTTCGCCATCGTTTTCAACCCCCGGCTGATTTCCTCGATCTGGTAGGCGCGGCTCACTTTGGAATCCATGCCTGACATCAGTCCGATGTAGTCCACGATCAACACGTCAAGCCCTTTTCGGCGCTTAAGCGCCTTGGCCTTGGCCTTGACTTGCAGGATGTTCAATCCGCCCTGCTCAACCACGTAGAACCGGCGCGACTTCGATGCCTCCACTGCGTCAACAATCCGGTCATATTGAAGCCCGCGTGTGGGTCGCTTGATATCCGAGATTGAAACCGATCCGAGAATAGCCGCCTGCCTGTCGCTCACGTCGGCCCGGCTCATCTCCATACTGATAAACCCGACGCTGTAGGTTTTAGCCATGCTCAGGCCGATTGTCAGACCCAGAGCAGATTTACCCATGCTTGGCCGCGCACCGATCACCACCATGTTTCCACGCTGTAGCCCTCCGTCGAGCATTTCATCCAAGTCGTGGATTCCTGTGGCCATGCCAACAATCGAGCCGTTCTCGCGCTGTTCTATCAAGTCCAGGTGTTTGATGGCTGATTCATGGGCATCGATCCATTCGCCAAAGTCGTCCTTGTCCTCAAGTTCGATCAAAGCGCTTGAGACTTGATCGATCCTTTCTTGAATCGGCGTGGTTTCGAAAGCCAGCGTCTGTACCAAAGCGCTCATGCCGTACAGTTTACGGCTCTTGAAGGCATCAATCACGCGCTGGACATGCTTGGCTATGCCTCGGGCTCCATGGTCGTTGTAGCGGGCTATTTCAAGCACTTCGGTAAGCTGCATCGAACCGTTGAAGGATTCGGCCACGGAAATGATGTCGTACGGCCCTTTGGCGTGCTGTTTCCGGCATTCTGCAAAAATAGCCCGCAAACAGTCATCAGAAAAGTGTTCTGGCTGCAACTTGTCGCATTCGTCGTGAGCTTGCGGAAAGTTCAGCAGAATGGATACCACCGACATCTCGGATGGCTTCACGCCAACGGTGTTTGCCGTCGATTTCATGTAGCTCACAAAATCAATCTCATCATCAACAATCGTAGTCATGCTGCCACCTTGTTTTCGTAGTTGCCTTGGACTACTTTTGAAAAGTTATCCGCCTTCACCAGCCACCCAAGGTCACAAGACCATTTACCTTCACGCCCGGTTAGAAAATCACTTTCGCCAACGTAGGCAAAGAATCTAGAAAACCAATCCAGCCCCTCGGCCTTGTCAGTAGCGTAACGCTCGCCTGTCTTTTTCTTGGCCGTCAGTAGCCATGCCCAACGCTGGCGTAAAGCTGTTGCCCTAGCACCAGACCATAGCTCTGCCTTCGGCTGGGGGAGGTTTGGCAGGTGTTGGGCATAAAGCTCGATGATCTCAACGTGCGGGCAGGTCGGCGGCGTAGCCGTTGACGAAGAAGCTTTAGCTTCTTTATTTTCTATAGGTGAAGGTGAAGGTGAAGGGCATTCGTCAAGCAATGCTTGTAGCATGCTTGTAGCATTGCTTTTAGCATCATTACCCCATCTTTTTGATGCTGCATTGACGGCTCGCTTGTGATTGCGTACTTTATTGTCAATAGCGTTAGTTTTTTCTTGCTCTATGCGAGTGTGAATGAGCATGCCATCGCTATGCTTGAAGAATGCTCGAAGTGTGCTTGAAGCATTGCTCCAAGCATCGCCAAGCCTGCTTATAATTGATAGTCGAACGTCATCATCTGGAATCGGGCCAGACTTCCAATAATGGAGAATGAGCATCAAATATGCGCCATGCTCAGCAGGAGTTAAGTGCATGGTGTCAGACAAATAATCGGCCACGTAAAATGGCATCCAAATGTCAGTTTTCCCCGGCGCCATTATTCGGCGTCCTTTAATTCTTCATCATGGGTTTCAATGCTTTTTTTGGCTTCCCGCAAAGCCTTGATAAGCAAATTAACATTAGATGGCTGAATGGCGATAAATGAAGGCCCATCAAGCGGGTCATTTTGTGATATTGATATTGAACCACCTTTGTTTACAAAAACATCAATGCCTTTTTGTTCTGGGATTACCATTTATTTTTCCAATAAAAAAGCCTAGCTCAGAATCTCATCCTTGCGGAAGTTGGGGAACGGAATAGTACCGTCAGATTCTGAGCTAGGCCCACTATAAAAC
>Ga0213847_1042287_pt1 | contig 24235 bp, 27 predicted proteins | sample EEC_MetaT_FD_165035 | JGI IMG/M metagenome (GOLD analysis project Ga0213847, IMG submission 165035) | Metatranscriptome of freshwater microbial communities from pre-fracked creek in Pennsylvania, United States - EE:C (Metagenome... | ecosystem: Environmental > Aquatic > Freshwater > Creek...
CTCCGCCAGATGCACCACCTGTAATACTATCTACAATACTCTTAGTTAAATCTGTCTCAAAAGTTAAAGCCTGATCTTTATAGTATTTTAGAATAGCATCTGTTCCTGCATTTTCTACATACACTCTTTGATCTGCAATATTTTGATCTACAATTTTTTGAGCGGATTCTCTTGCTTTAGCTGCAGCCTCAATTTCAGCATTTGTAGCATTAGGATTATTTAAACTTCCTTCAAATGCTACATTTCCTTTTTCTAAAATAGCTTTAGTTTCTACAATACGTTTAGCATAAACTTCATAAGCTTTAGTTCTAGCCATAAGACTAGCTTTTTCTGCATCAGAAGCACCAGCTAATTGATCTTGTAAATCTAATTCTGCTTTTCTAGCTTCGTTGGCATCTAAGATTGTTCTATTGAATTTTTCTTGGGCATTTTCATTTGCTTTAGTATCTTCATTAAAAGTTCTTAATATAGCTATTTGACGTTCTTCAACAGAACTTTGTAATGCTGTTCTAAAATTTTGTATGTCATTTGTAGTAGCAGCATAAGTATTTCCTAGATTACTTAAATATTGAGTATATTTTTCATTAATCTGTTTAATACGTTCTTGCGATTTATCATCTTCACCTAAACTAGATAATGCTTTATTGCGTTCTTGAATAGCATTTTTAATACTTTCAATATAAATACGATTAACATTATCTTCATAAGATTTATTAGCTGCTAATTGTTTTGTTTCTGAATCAGCTAAAAGTTGTAAATCTTGATTAACAAATGTTTCTCTATCAATTAAACCAATATCATAATTATTTTTTAATGTTTTACGTTGGTCATCTGAAAGTTGTTTAATTAACTGTAGATCAGATTTATATTGACGTGTAAGATTAGCTTCTTCATTAGAGCCTCCTAAACTAAAAGGACTTAATGGTGTTTTTTCTTTAGGAGATTTATGTTTTTCATCATAATCTGCAATAAGTTTAGTAATTTCTAAATTAGCACGTTTAGCAGATTCTAATTTAGTTTCACCTACATAAAGTTTTTGATAATAAGCAATTGTAGTTTGTACAATTTCATTAATATCTTTTGCTCTTTGTGCTTCTTTAGGTTGATATTTATCTTTTAATTTAAATAAATCATCTTGTGCTTTAGTTAATTCTACGTTTCTTCTTAGTTCTTCAGGTGTTGGACCTTCTGGAATATCAGATTTAGGTTTAGGTTGATTTTCTGCCCTAATAGTAGCAATAGATTTACCATTAGCTTGTTCTAATACAGCCCCAATAATTTTAAAAGGCGCGGCAACGGTTTCTAATGCAGCAGCTAAAGTTTTAGATAATACAGGAGTATTAATTACAAAATTAACAAATTCACTATAAGCTAAACTAATACTAGTAGTAATATCTTTAAAACCTTGTTCAATTGGAGATAAATCATCTTTAATATTTTTTGCTGCTTCTTTAGTACTATCAGCATAAGTTTTAATAGCTAATGCAGCAGCGTCAGCTTTTAAGCCTTGTTGTTCTAAACTTCTAATTGTCTCAATAATAGCTGGATTAATTCTACCTGTAGCTTCAGCTAATTCAGTTAATGCTTCAACTGGTTTTTCTTTTAATTTTACAAATTCTTTAACAGTATCAGCAATAGCTACACCACCAAATTTTTCTAAATTAACAGCAGCTTCAGTAATTAAACCAATAGATTCTTTACCAAATACACCCACTTTAGCTAATTCAGTAATTGCTTCAATACCTTTATTTGTGCTAATGCCGATAGAATTTAGACTTTCGGCATATTGAAGCGCTGTAGTTTTTGATAAGCCTAATGAAGCACCAGTAAGTTTAAGTGAACGATCTAGTTCATTACTAGCAGAAGTTACTTGATATATTTCATATACAAATGCTGCTAAAGCAGCTACTGCTAATACTAAACCCACTTTTTGTAATGTAGCAAAAGATTCTTTAAGTCTCTCTAAAATAACAGCAGCAGTAACAGTACCATCACGTAAATCTTTTAATGAGGCAACAGCTAAAGAAATACTTCCAAATAAAGCCCCTGAAATACTGGCAGCAACAGTTTTTACTGCTCCACCGAGCAAATCAAGTACAGCACCAGCAGTTTGTTTAATACTAGTTACAACACCACCTAAAGCACCTGCAAAAGCTTTCTTTAAGGCTTCACCTTCAAGGCCAGTTTGTACAATCAATCCTCTGATCTGATCGCCTTGCTGTAATAATACAGTTAATGGACGTTGACCAGCTTGTAGAGATACTACAATGTCACCAATCTGAGGTTGTAAGCCACGTTGTAAGAAATTAATTTGTCGTTTTTGTTCTATTGAATTTAATTCTTCTTGTTGTTGTCTATATTTAGAAAGTTTAGCTGCGTATTCATCACCAGCAATACCAGCTTGTCTTAGATTTTTTTCGTAATTAGCAATACTTCTAGCTGATCTTTCAGTAGCTTTATTGACGTTACCTTCAGCATCATTTAAAGTTTTAAGAACAGAGACAATCTTTTCTTCTTCGTTTTGAACACGTTTAAGTGCTGCTTCACGTTCCTTTTCTACTTTAGTTAACGCTGTACCACCTGTAATACTTGCATCGCGTCTTTCTTTTTCGGCTTGTGCTAATGCTTTTTCACTTTGAATTTTTGTATTAATATCTTCTGTACTAATACCTTGTGCTTGAAGATTAACACGTTGAGTCGCTTCTGATTGACTAACACCAGTTTTAACTAAAGCAAGAATATCATTTGTTTTTTTAATGCTTTCTTGTACTGATAAATTAGCATTTATAATTCTTTGATTAGCATCTTCTATTGCTTTAGCTTTAGCTTCTTCATTTTTACGAAATAAAACTACAGCTTGATCGTTAAAAGTTAATGCTTCAGCAGTACGTCTAGCTTGTTCTTTTTCTTGTGCTCTTAAATTATCATTTCTTTGTTTTTCTGCTGCTGCAAGAACATTAACTTTAGTAGCAGTATCAATATAAGTACTTTGTGATTCTTTAAGAGTTTTATTAAATAATTCTTGACCTTGAATACTTTTTACATCAATACCAGCAGATGATAAACGAGCAGAAATTTCTTGAGCAATACGGCTGTATTCAAATAATTGTTTAGAGTTTAGTGAAATACCAGCAGTTAATAAATTTGCACGATTAGTTAATGATTCAAATTCATGATTAATACTTTTTAGCGCACCAATATTTGAATCAAAAGGATTTTTACCTAAAGAGGTAATAGTATCTAAAGCTTTCTTTAGGCGAACTTCTAAATCATCAGTACCTGTACCAAGTAATTTAAAACTAGCTAATGTACCAGCAGCGCCGCGAGTAAGTTCTTCACCTAAAAATTTAGCAATTAATTCTTGACGTTTAACTAATTTTTCAGCAGCACCCGCAGCTTTATCAATAGCAGGTACAGAATCTTCTTGAGATTTATTTACATTAACTTGTGAGTCTGCAGTAGCTTTATTTTGTTTTTCTAACTTTTGTTTTAGGTTAATTTCAGCACCAAGGGCTTCAGATTGGGCTTTCATAGCCTCAAACTCTGCTTTTTTGGCATTAGAATTAGCAATGCTGGCCGCTGCTGCGGCTTGATCTGAAGATGTTTGTTGCTTTTGTACTGTATTAAAATTAGATACTGCTTGAGCTAATTTATCAATACTTACAATAGCTTGTTCTAGTTCGTTTGTTTCAACGACAAACTTTAGGCTATCTAAATCCATATGGCGCCTTTTATTATTTAGCGTTTTTCTTATTTTCTTGTTCAGCTTGAACTCTATATGCATCTAATGCAATACGGTCTAACTGCGTAATTAATTCTAACTCATATTCTTCTGGTTGTACTTTTATTAATTTAAAATAACTATAAATATCTGAGTAAACTAAAGGATTCATACCAAATCCATTACTTGTTCTTTTATTATGTAAATCAATAAAATATTTCCAAATGTATCTCATACTATTAGGTAGTTCTAATAATCCTTCTAATTGAGGGACAAGTTTACCTATTTGTCTGGATGCAGACTCATACTTTGAACGCAAAGAGCCTTCACCTGAACCAAGTGTAAACTCTTGTTTTGCAAATTCAATTAACTGTTCTGCATCTTCGGCTGAAAATTTAATACGTCAGCACTTTCTGTAATAATAGCTTCACGAATCCAAGGGTGTTGTTTTAGTACTTCTCGGGCTTTTTCTTTACTAAATGGTACATCTTGACCTTGTTCAGTAATACCAGACCAATTAACTAATCGAACTAAAGTAGATTCTACAGCTAATTCTTCAGCTTCGTCTAAATCCATTTCTTCTGACTCTTTGCCTTTGCGTTTAGCAATGGCTTGTTTTTGCTGATATTCTTGAAATTTCTTACGACTATACATCTTTACAGTGCTAGATAAATCACCTAAAATTGTAAGAAAAGCACCAGAAGATGCACCTGTAGGTAATTTTAATTCAAAAGTATATCCTAGATCAGCGGATTTAGAAAAATCTTGTTGTTGTAGATCAAACATTAGTTAATTACTCCTTTGTAGTTATAGCAAAATTGCTTGTTTATATTCTATTATAACATTAATAGTATACAAAGTCAATACGTTAATATAAATAAAAATCAGAATTAAACTTGTTTAAAACGAAAAAATACCCCAAGGAATTAACCAAGGGGTATTATATGACAGGTTAATTACTTCTGTCGCAATCCGAGTTATCTCGGAATCATTTTATTAGGCTTGTGAATCGCTAATAACAATTGTAGTTACATCACCAGCAGCATTGCTGTTGTTTAGTAATGCAGTAAAAGCTGTAGAAGCAGTAATAGCTCCTTCACCGTCATCTTTAGTAAAACTGTTAAATTTGCAACGTGGCATTGTAATTGTAAAGAAATCAGCGGTAGCAGAGTTATTTGTAGTTAAATTAATAATAACAGAAACTTCTGTTTCATTTTTAAATGCATCACGCGCTGCGGCGTCAATAAAATATAAACTTAGGTTGCCATCGACAATCGCTCGGCCATCTACTGATTCAACAATACTATTAGAACCTAGAGCAGTAGTTTCAGCTAAGTTACGGTTTAAGTTAATTGTACAATTAGTAATTACAGCTACTTTAGCACCATTAAAAATAACTGAGCCATTAACACCAGCACATACACCTGTTGTTCCTAAAGCAGAAGGAGAAGTAAAATATTGTGTTGTACCTGTTTGAGTTAAGTCTTTACCAGTTAAAGAAAAGTTAACAGTTGAAATACCAGTAGAAGGTAGGGTTAGCCCCATAGTATTTACTTTAACCCCAGTATATACTTCAGATTGAGCAATACCAATACAAAATTCTTCTACAGTAAATGATTTACTAGTGTGACCAGTTTGAGGTACATAAGTCTTTTTACCTTGAACTACAAGAGTAGCACCTGTAACGGTAGGACTAGGTGTAATTGTAGCGCCGTTAACAACTACAAAAGTAATATCAAGTGCTACTACGTTAGTAATTAGTAAATTAATATTAAGGTTATCAGAAGCAGCACCAGTACCTGCTGTTAAACGAATAATATCGCCTAATTTAAAACCATCAGTAATAAATGAACCTGATGCACGGGTAATATCTGTTGTAGTAACAGCTAAAGATAGTCCTGTAAAACTAATACCAGCAGTAAAATCTCTTGCTAAAGCAGCTTGCATTAGAGTAGAATAAGAGCCAGGAGATAATTCACCAGCTACTGTACCAGCACAAGAACGTACACCATGTCGGAAGTCCGCAACTTGATAGTCAGTACGAATTTCGGCTGATTGATAGGTAGCTTTTGCTAAGTTAAATGTTGAAGTAACTCGACGTAGTAAAGCAGCGCCAGAAGCACCAGCTAATACGCCGTATGAAGATTCGGGCTTGATAGCAAGCTGCTTGGTAATACCACGGGCAATAGTCATGTTTTATTCCTTTTTGTATCTAGGGTAAACCCTAATTAATTTGTTTTAATGTTTTAAGATTTACATCTATTAACCAAATACTTCTGCTGAGTAACTAATAATAATAGGTAATACTGTTCTATCTTGTACTGTACTTGTTCCTGCAATATAAGGTGTTCCTACAATAATAATTGTGGTATTTCCTTCTGTAAAACTATCTCCTTGATGGAAATAACTTCTAGTTAACTCTGCTCTGTCTAATATAGGTATTGTTCCTAGATTATTAGGATAACATAAGAAAATTTGATAAGAACCTATTTCCCTATGATATAAACCTCCTAATGTTGGATCAAGAGGTCTAGCAGGACTTAATTGCACTCTTTGATAAGGTATACCGGGAGTAGGAGTAAAACTTACTGCTTCATAAGCTGTATCTATATTCGGTGTAATACTATTTAATCTTTTATTAAATGCTTTAGTAATTTCTGAAAGTGTATTCATTATTCTCCACTCATATCATAATACTCTTTTAGATTTTGAGCATATACATTCATAATAGAATTAATAGTTGGACCTGATATACCAGAAGGTGCTTGTAATGAATACCCATTTTCAAGAGAACCAAATCTAGATATAACTATACCAGAATTAGCTACATAAGGTATATTATTTGTAATATAAATAGTTTCACCTAATTTATAATCTTTAGATGCATTCTCAGCAGAGATTTTAACATTATCAGCACTAGATGAATTAGCTATAATACCTAATTTATATTTACTAGTTGATCCAAATGAAAGAATCCATCCACCTTTAGCATGACCGGGTTTTGGCTGTAAATGATATACATTAGCTCGGGCAGGAATAAAATAAAGAGAGTTTATTTCACCTGTTTCTGGATTTACTAAAGAGCCATAAGGTGTGTTATTGATTGCTTCTATTGTAATATTATAAGAGAATAATTCTACCATTCCCATTAACTTACGTTTGACTTCTTCTTTATATTCTTGTAGTTGTTTAAGCAAAACATCAGTTGAGACTTTAATCTGAACTGACATTATACCACACCAATGACTTTATATAAAATAATTGAACCTAAAGCAGCAAAATTTTGAGTTGAATCAACTTTATAAGTCTTAGTATTATAAATAATTAAATCTTGAACTTTTGGTATAAAACTAAGATTAGCAGCATCAATATAAAAAATACCTGAATCTTTATCAATTAAAGTAGGATAATTAAACTGATTAGCAATTAATTGCTTCATGTAGATTCTAATACTATAATCTGTTGTAGTATTTATAACTATACCAGTACTAGGATTATATGTACCAGTAGTCGTTCGTCTATATGTACTAATTATACCATGCCTTTGAATTACATTTCTAGTAGCAGAAGCAAATTGATTCATAGTTTGCCTTATGTAATAGAACTAATTCCAAATGGATCAACATTAGAAGGAGTACTGAATGTACCTGGAAAATCTGCAGTTTTAATATAATTATTATCAAGATTTTCTATGTTGGTTTGCATATCAGTTTTGCTAATGCCACTAGCATAAGGGTTGGCAGAAGTTAAAACAGGGTTTAGTCCAGGATTATTTAGAAACAACAATAATGCTTGTCTATATTGGTCAGCAGCTTTAGAACCTTTAATAGTAAAAATATCTACTTGTTCATCTCCACGCATTGACAATTGAAATAAAATTGTTTTAGCTGCGTCTAATGATGATCTTCGTACTGAATTTTCACTTTTGTCTAAAAAATATTGGTAGGTAGCATCATCCAAAAAAGGAAATTCAACGCTAACATCTGCTACTTCAATCCTTACTTGTTGTATTAATGTTAATGACATTGGTTTTCTTTCTTTGATTATATCTTTGTACTAAATCGTCTACTATTAAAATATAGTAATTGGAATTAATACTTTTAGAAAAAGGCAATCTGTGTCTTGGTGCCCTATGAGCCTTAATTATTTTAATGTTATTTTCTATACAAAAATCTATAAAACTATACCAATGTTTTAATGTAATTGTGCCATTTAATCCATTAATCCATACTGTATCTATTGATTCCCAACTTAGTGTACATACACCACAATAATCTTCGTATTCAGCAGGGACTTCGTTGTTATAAAAACGTATTAAACTTACTAGTACTTCATGCTTTAACATAATAAGAAGGAGGGCATAAAGCCCCCCATAACCTAATTAGTTACTAGAGAATAATCTAATAATGGCACCTGGGCGGCGTACTAGATGTAGATGGTTAGATTCAGACTGAAGAAGAATTCCCTCGTCGCGGGTATCATTATATTGGAATACGTATGCTTCTTGACCTAGTGTGTTAACTAGAGCCATCTTGTTAGCTGGTGAGAAGTATGTCTTGAATACATCCATTGTACCCATTGGGATAGCATAAGCATCACCAGCAGGAATTAAAGCAGTACCATTATATGAACCACGATATTCGATGAATGTAGCACCGCAGTGGTAGAACTTACGATATAGACCTGAACCTAAACGATCACGCTGTGGTTGCTGTGTACTTGTGTAGTACTTGTAAGCATCAATAACTTTAGGGTGATTGATAAGAGCAGAGAAGAAAGTAGGTGAGCAAAGAACAAATACTTCATTGACTACTTCACCAGACTGAATATTGTCTTGAATAGCAGCAATAGTTGCTTCAACTTTACCGACGATATCAGTTGTAGCAGTACCTAGCACAAAGTCAACAGTAGTACGGGTAATACCAAAAGTTGTATAATAGTTATCAGCTACAGTACCGTTAGGAGCATAAATTGCACCAGTAGTAATAGCATAAGCGCGCGCGGCTTCCATTGTAATAGAATGATTACGACGAATACGCACTAGTTTACGTGCAATAACTTCAGCAGCAACATCAGCAGTATCTGACCCATAAGCACGTTTACCTTGTAGGTCTTGTGGTGTTAATTGGTCATCTAATGGGAAGTGAGGAATAGGGAAAGAATAAATAACACGGTTATCATCTTTATTTACGTTATTTTTTTCGCCGCGAATACGGTCAGGAATAACGCTTAGTGTACCAGAAACAGCTTCAACAACAACAGTATGTTGAGTAACAGGTTCTGGATTAAAAATACCTAGTTCATTAATAAGACCCCATGTATTAGGGATAATATTAAGTTCTTCTGTTAAGTCTACGACTTCAAATGGTTTATCATATGATCTGATCTGCATTTTTATTTTCCTTGTTTTCTTTAAATAATATCCAGTCGGGGTCTAAGTTTGGTACCCAACCATTTCTAAATGATTTTAAAATTGAGCCAATATTTTCAAATTTTAATCCACATAATTCTGCAAATACTTTATGAGAAAATGGTCTACGTCTATTTTTACAAATATTTAACATTGTAAGATAATTTAAATAATATATATCTGCTTTTAACCATAAATTTATATTAGCAAAGTTATTATTCCATTTATTTCTATTTTGCTTTTTAGCCGCAGCACGCATTTTTTCTTTTGTTTCTTTAGAATTTTTTTGTTCCTAATCTATTATGAGTATAATTAGAACTTCTTTTGATAACAAAAGTACCTGCATATTTTATAGTACTTAAACCACCTTTTGCATGATTTAAACCTATATTTATATGTGGTCTTAATTTGTATTCAATATCTAAACAATAATCAATATCAGATTTAAGAATAATATCAAAAATAAAATCTTGATATTTATTTAAAGAATTATAAAGTTTATGATTTTTACTATTTTTAATTCTTAAATGATCTTTAAATCTTCTTTGTGGGTTGGTAGTTATACCGATATAACCTTGCGCAAACATATCTGTATGACAAGGACGGTGTAACCAATAAACATAACAAACTTTCCCCAAAGTTAATTATACAGTAGGCGCGACTTGAATGCCTTTTGCTTCAAAAGCAGCATAGACACCATTTAATAGAGCACCAGCAGTAAAACTAGCATCAACAATTAAAGCACCTTGTGCAACGACAGCTGGGCCGCGAGTCATTGTTAAAACAAAAGGTACGTCTGTATTTAGAACAGCAGTAAAATCTTGGAGGACAATAGCAGCAGGAGTTTGTGAACCATCAACGGCTGTTTGAACTGCAATTTTGTATTTACCTGTAGAGGTAACAACACCTAATACAGTACCAATTTTAATAGTACCAGCAGTACCGTTATAAGTACCAGTTGAACGAGTATAACCCTGTTCAGAGAAAAGTTCACGTTTAACTAGATTGCTAAATTTAGCATTTTCTGTTACAAGTAATGGCATATTATATTTCCTTAATAATAATTTTTATAGATTAAAAGCAAAGATATTATTGCTTTAATTTAGATTGCTTTGTAATCTCGGCTTTAACAGCCTTTGCAACAGCAGATTCTTTAACTACAGGAGTATCTTCTTTAACAGCTACACCTTTTTCAGTAAATAATTCTGATTTTTCAACTAAAGCTGTAAGTTCACCTAAGACCTTAACAATAGCAGTAAATTCAGAAGGTTCTTGTACTAGGTCTAAAGCTTTAAATAGAACTTTAGCTTTTTCTTCGTCTACAACAGCTTCTTTAACTTCAGCAAAACGTGCTTTAGTAATGGCTTCTTTTTCTTTAGCTTTATAGATATTAATTTCATCTAAAGCTTTTTGAAGCGCCGCTGATTTTTCAATTAGTTCTTGTTCTAACATAACTTTGTTTTCCTTTTGCGCTTTTGAAACAGAAGCACTTACGACATCTGTACTTGTATCAGCCGTATAGCCTCTAGTAGTTTTTGTTTTTTTGGTTTTAGTTGTTGGCTTTGTTTTAGCCATTTTAGCTTTTTCAATAATTTCTAAAGCTTTTTCTAATTTAGATTGATCTTTTAATACTTCTAAATATTGATCTTCTGTAAGAGTACTTAAAACGTTTGTAACATCTTCAGCTTCATACATAGATTTCATTAATGAAAAACTTTGAACTTGTTGTTCAATATAATTTTCATACCAATCGTCATAGCTACCATCAGATTCATCTGTTTCATTAGCTTCTTCTTCTTGCATTTCTGTAGTAAAACCAAGAGTTCTAGCTAGTACTTCAGCATCTGAGCCATAAAGACCAAAGAATTTTTCTAAGAATTCTGTAATCTCTAAAGTAACTGTAATCATTGCTGCTTTTTTAATAAACTCATCTGAAAAATTAGCTGATTTCATAATAAGAGCATAATTATGCCCATTTGCAGGGCCACCTTGAGCTTTACCTACTAAAGCAACATGAGCACCATCTGCGCTAAAATCAATATTGCTAAGTTTTCTTTTAGCTTTCGTTGTTGTCATTGTTATCCTTTACGTTGCGGCTGAAACTAAAAGTTCATCCTGTTCTAAAGTTTCTGTATTTGCTAAAGCACTAATAGATACTCCGTTAATCTCACCTGATTTAATCATTTCCCATACAACATCAGAGTGTACTTGAAGGTTAGTTAACCAAGTACCAGCTTTGACTACTACATCATTAAGAATGAAGTCTACAGGGGCAATATAACTTTCTACAATTGAGAAAGAGTCGGTCTGAACAAGGTGAAATAAATTAGCTTTTCTACAATGCTGATTAAAATTATGGCAAGCTTTTCGTACTTCTTCAGGAGAGGTACTATCACCATGTAAATCTACTTCATCAGGAACCATAGCAATAAATAATACTTGCTTTAGTTCTTCATTAAGAGATTTTTTTATTGAAAGTTTAATTTGTTCTTTGGCTTTGCTAAATAACTGTAAATTTTTAAGGTAGTTATTTGTCATTTATGCCTTTCGTAGACAATAAAATGTAAGCACTATAATAATATTATATCATACAGTGCTTACAATGTCAAGGAATATTTTTCCGTAATTAATAATTTTAATACAAAATTATTCTTTTGCACTACCCCAAATAATAGTAGAACCATCTACCATTGTAAAACGAATAGCATTGTCTCTAGCAAGTCTTTCTGCCTTAGTAAACGTTTCTGTACCATCTACAGAAATTGATCGTTCTTTAATTGTCATATTAAAGCCAATTTTTAAATTTTAACCAAAGGTTTTTTAAGGAGTTTTTAATTTTTGTAAACATTTTAATTTTTAATCCATGTTGGTTCAGTATTTTGAAATAATTTTAATTCTGTAAGTTCAGAAGTCCAAAAATTTCCACAAGTACATTTAGCTGATAATTTAACAATATTACTACCACCAGATAGTAAACCATCTACAGATTGAATAATAGGATCAGCTGCTAAACTTGGATTTCGCATTAACTCCATAACAGAATGACAAATTGGTAAGTGCATATTTTCCTTAATAAGTATTAAAGCCAGACAAGCTAACCTCGTTAACAGAATATTGTGTATTATCGCCAGCAGCAGAAGCAAGCGCCCTCATTTCTGTGTTTAATTGCGCGGCATTTCCAGAGTATTTCGGCCCATTTCCTGGCCCGTAATACTCGGTCAGCAATACCGGAGTGCCATTTATCACAGTGAAGATTTGACTTCCTGAATCGCCCGGAATAGCATAGTCACACCATTGCGTACCGTTTGTGGTAATTGCTCCACTGCCATCACCAGCACTTTTTGAAGTTGGGTTTCCTGCATATCCACTAGAGTTTGCATATATGCCAGTATCAACATTTGTCCCGCTTGCTTGCTGGTCATCTGGCATTAAAGGCGTCCAGCTTATTCTTTCGCTAAAGTTACCAATGCTTGCTTCGTAATTGATTCCGTTATTTTGAATTAAACGAGTAAATACTCGAACAACTGGTGGAATATCTGCTGCAGACCCAGGGCCAGCCCTTCGATATTCTTTGTGTCCGAGGTATGGAATATAGGTTAAGTAATTAGACGGCAAAATCGAAACGCAAGTGACTTGGGTGCTTACTGCAGCATCAAGGTAAAGTAGCTGGCAATCGTTCAAAGCACCTGTCAAACTAGATGACGAAACCACATTGGCGTAGTATGGGTTGCCATCACGTCCGATCCATGCTATGCGCGTAGGCACTGGGTTGTAATGGTTGGCCTTAACTGCGTGCCTTGGGGAAATCAAACTGCACGGAGAATAAGCAGAACCAACGCCGGTTCTCACGCTTGACGCCGACATCCAACTCATGTCAATGTCTACTGCTACATTGTTTGGGTTTCGCACCGCAGATAGTGCAGTGCCGCTGTAATTGTTCGATGACCAGCGCAGCCGATTGGTATCGTTGTAAGTCTTTCCGGCAAACCGTGTTGCTACCTGATCGTCCATGTACTTTGCAAGGCTTCCCGGCTGCATAGTCACTGGACGAATAAATGCCAGACCAAGTGTTATTGAAAAAAAGTTTTGATTTGGGGAATAAGACTCTCCACGATCAGTAAGCAAAATTCCAAAATTAAACGAACTTGAACCTGTTGACCCATCGGATGCTAATATTGTGAGCGGCTGGTTCATTACTCCGCTAGAATTCCATGTTAGCTGTGGATTACCCACCTGCTGATTTACAGCAGAAATCGTCAAAGGAGTCGCTGCGCCAGGGGCAGATACGTCAATGAGGGTGTTGTTAAAACTTGGTGCCTCACGAACAGCGGTGGCCACGTCGCTAAAGTTTGTCAAATTAGTAGAAACTGGCGATACCGTCGCGCCTCTTGGCACAAACGACAGGCTTGTGGGCAGGTCTGACGGCTGCTTTCCGCGTACAATGCGCGTACTGGCAGCATTATATTGAATAAGGTTGACTGTCATTACGCGGAAAATCCAAGGACGTTAGAAATAGCCCGCCAATTAATTGTTGTAGCGGCAATCCCTGTAACCGTAATGTTCAATACCCCTGCAGAAACAGTGATTTCGACAGTAGAACTTGCAAGGGCGGACGATTTAATATCGTCAGGGCTGGCAGGTTTTACTGTAATTAAAGCACCAGCGCCATCCGTAGAAAACTGCCTGCGAAAAACAGCACGATTATTACCACTGACCGCAGAAATTACAATGTCATGGTATTCTAAAGGCCCAATTGTTATGTTAACAGTGAAATTACCTAAAACCGGGTCGCGCTGCTTGAGAGTCGCGGGTGTAGCATTAATCGTTTGAATGCCAAACAGTTGCCACTCGGTAGCAAATGCAGAGCTAGGCGTAGATATGGATATTAGATCGTTTGATTTTGAAAAAAATGGCCCTGATGAACCAAGCAACAAAGATTCGTTATTTATACTTCCTAAAGCCGGGTCAGAACCGCCTGCAGAGATTGCAAGAATGTTTTTTACCTGATCGGTATTACTTGTACCAACTGAACTAGCTCCGCCATTTGAAATTAACAAAACTCCGCTAGTCCAGTTTAACGAAGCGTCGTTATTTGTTAGCACTAGATTGTTTAAGTTAGTGCCACTTTTGGTGGTGTTTTTGGGAGTAATTACAAGATTGCCAAAAGCGTCTCCGCTTACCCCACCACCGATCTTCTTGGCACCGCCAGCTACTCCGTTCAATAGATAAAAAACATTGGTATCTGTGGTAATTGCAATTTCATTTGCGTTGCCCGCCGTAGCTGAAATAACCGAATCAGCCCCGTTACGCGGGACAATTGATGCTTGAATTATATTTGGCAAATTACCTGTTGGAAGCGTACCTGTAACATCTGAACCTGCTAAATTAATAGCTGTAGTAGATGAACGATATAAGGTATCAAAATAACTTTTAGCTGTAGCTTTTAAATTAGCCCAAGTTAATTTCTTTAGTACATTAGATGCTGCACTATCTATTAATGGAATTAGGTCAGTATCTACTGGAGTAGCTTTAGATGCTGCTGCTAGGGTATCAACAGCAACATTACCTCCGCCACCTCCGCCGCCAGTAGCTAACGCTACTTTTTGTGCAGCAGTAAAAACAGAAATACTTCCATCGTTTTGAAGTAATGTTTCATTTCCCGCTAGGTCTATTTGTCGTTCTTTTACGGTCATAATTTACTTTTTAATTAACTCGTTTTGAAGTATCAACATCATATGCAAAAGTAATAGTAGACCCTGGAGCTACATCTACATTAATATTAAATGTAGTATTATCAGAACCTGGGGTAATCCACCATTTAGTTGAAGAACTGATTGATCCTGTTGGACGTACACGTACTTGTTGATTTAATTGTTGTTGTGTTGGAGGATTACCTGCTAAATAAATATCTAATAAATTAGCTAGTGAAATTGTAGCACTAGTTGCTGCTGAAGTAATTGTAGTAGTTCCAGAAAGTTTTGTTCTAATACCAATACAATTATTAAATTCATATTGTATTTCATTACTAAAATCAGAAGTTAAAATTGGATTATCTATTTCAGTAAAATCACAATCAGAGACCATTAAATTAGCATATCTTTTTGCTACTCCATTATAAATAGCATAAGTATTTCTATTAGTACCAAAATATCCTTTTGCTCGACTAAATTTACTTCCTCTAATTCTAGCAAAAGTTCCTGCAACAAGAAAACCTAAAACTGCAGCAGTACCACCATTTAAAGGAATTGGTTCTTGAACAGTAATAGTTGTATTACCACCAGAAAATGATGTACTATAAACAGAATAAATACGATTAGTTCTAGGATCAGAATTTCCTGCAATAGCAAATCTACTATTTATTGGAAGTAATCCAGTATAATCTCCAGTAATTATAAATGTTCCTGTATTAACTGTACCAAAACCAGCAGTTCCACCAACTGAACCAGGGGTACAACTATTAATTCCAACGCCAACAAGAGAGCCAGGAAAAAATTTAATAGCTTGTGCAGCACCATTTTGTTGAATTTCTGTAAAATCTGCTGTAATTTCTATACCTGGAGTATGAATTACTGTTAAATGTGGTAATGCTAATCCAGGCTGTCCAGAAAGTCTACCAGCGATTTTAATATCTCTATGTTGTTGAGTTCCAAAATAATTAAAATAAGGTGTTACTGTAATTCCACCACCTAATGGAACCTGCATTTCTAAATTAACAGTAGAATCTTGTGCATTAAATACTTGTCCGCCTATCATATTAAATGATGTAGCAGCAACAGCAGCAGGGATAGATGCAAAAGCGCGTAAAGCAGAAGTAAATAAAGTACCAGCAGTTAAAGCAATTGCAGAATTAGATGCTCGACTATTTGATTTAAAAAGTAAAGCATTAACACCATTTGTTGCTGCCCAATCTACAGTTGCTTGAACTCCATTACTAATTAAAGCAGCATTTATTTGATTTAATAAATTAGTAAAATTTTGAGCTATAGAACCAGGAATAGTAATATTTACTGGTGCTCCACCATCTACTGCAATTGTAAAATTATAATTTGTAGATGATACAAGATTTGTATTTGCAAAAGTAGGAAAAGCTGTATTTAATAAAACAAATTGATAACCACTTGCATATCCAACTGGTTCAATAAAAGTTAAAGAACCCTCTATTTTACATTTAGTAGCATTTTGTATTGTAAAACCATATGGATTATTACCATCATGATTTACACCACCTACTTGTAAATTGTTAGTACTAATATAACAATTTGTAATATTATTACAAATAGTACCAGGAGATTGTGTTACACTAATATCATCTATTTTAATACCACCAGAACGTGTTTGTCCTGCTCGGCCGCCGACATTTATAACGGTAATTCCTACAGGCTTATGTAAATTAACGGTTCCTGGAAATCTATAAGTACTAATAGCAATACGAACTGCATGAGCTTTAGTACTAATACAAGTAGGAGCTAGCCATGTAATATTTGGTCCGATTGATTGATCGTCAAATAAAAGACCATCAGGAAAAGCACTATAGTCTGGTTTACCATCTAATTCAAAAGCTAAAGCGTCGTCTCCACCTTCAAAATAACCGCCAACCCCATGTATATCTGTACCAAAAATTACATGGAGTCCATCTTGACCTGTATTTTTACCATTAAGAACTTTTACTCCGGGGCCAATATTACCTCTTTTACCGCCAATTGTAATACCATAAAAAGCACCATAGGGTAAATTATGAACATAAGTTAAATTATCTAAATCAAAATCTTGTACATTTACTAAATAAATTCCAGCCCTACCTAGCGCTTTACCATTACCATTCCAAATACCACCATAAATACCTAAATTATTAGCACTACCATACCATGAACCAGTATAAGAAGAATCAGCACTAACAGTTGCTCTAATTTTATCTGCTAGGGTCATTACTGTACCAAGCATAGATTGAGTAGCATTTTCAGTATTATTAAAACCACCTGAAGAACCATCGTATAATTTATAAAATATATTATTTCCAAAACGATGATTAACATTAGACCTAACAATTAAACCATTAATATAATAAATTTGATTATTAGGTAAAACAGCTTCTACTCGTGGGCCACCAGGAATATATTTTGAAGCAGCTAAATCAATCCAAGATTGTAAAATAGCTGTATCATCTCCTCCTGTACTAGATGGTCCACACACAATTAAAGAAGCTGCTAATTTTTGATCGGCAGTAAAAACAGAAATACTTCCATTACTTTGAAGTAATATTTCATTTCCTGCTAGGTCTATTTGTCGTTCTTTTACGGTCATAATTTGCTCTTTATTTTAAATATTTTAACTTGCATTTTCTAAATTAGTACTAGAATTATCAGTACCAGCTACGTTATCTGATGTTCCATTTCCTGATCCTTTAGCCATACCGTCTGACGACCTAGAAGTATTACCTGTTAAGATGCTCATATCTACAGGCTCATCTTCTGGTTTAGGGTCAAGCCCTACTTGTTTACGGACAGAGTTAAGGGTATCACGATCAATTTCTATTAATCCAACTGATGCAGCACGCTGAATAAATTTAGAATACGAATCTAGATCAATATCGGTTAGTCCTTCATAATCTAATGAAGCACAACGAGAAGTATCCCATCCATTTAACTCATATAATTGACGAATAACATCACGATTAAAACATTCTACGATGTTATTTAACATTGATTCAACTGCTGTACCTGTAAGTGAGTTTTTAATCGTACCAAGAGCAAAGCTACCTGAACCATTAGAGCCTAGCAAGAGTACATCACAAAATAAACCTGTATAGATTTGATTCTGATAGTAATCTTTAATTTTACCAATATCAAAATTCTTACCTGCACCTTGTTGTGTAAGTAATTGAATATCAAATAATCTAGCTTTAGTATCAGGGTCTACTTGTGAAGGTAAAATAATACCTGATTGAGAATTTTGTTGAATATTACGAATAATATTTTTAAAGTTCTCATAAATAGCTTTTTGATCTGAACTCGCGTCTGCTGACATATATTGAGCAGGAATACTCATTACAGGTATTCCTACTAAGTCTCTAGCAACACCAGAGGCTTCAATTTCTTGGATGACTTCTAGGTATCTCCACGCTAAATAAACGTCTCTAAGGCGCGATTTACCAAAAGGATCACCACGATTTCTACCTGTAGTAATATGAATAAACTTGCTACGTGGTAGAACAATCTCAAGATTCTTATTTGCACTAAGTCTAGCTAGACCAATAGCTGAAAGATTTTGTTTAACACCTAAGATTTCATTACCTTCTTCATCAAAGATAAATTTTTGAATAGTTTCTTGGTTACGATGTCCTAATTTCTTTAGCCCAATCTTACCATCCGTGAACATACTACCATTTTTGGCTGTTCTTCTGCGATAGACTTTTTCGATAATACTGAAGCCATAGACATTTGAGCTAAGAGCATCTTTGATAAATTGAGTAAAAGGCTGATCCATATCACCAAGGCATTCTTCTACAAACTTAGCTTTGGCTTTATCTGATTTAGTAGCTTTTTCAGGAGGTTTAACCCGCCAAATTACTTTAGAGATAAGATTTTCATACAAAGTCAAACAAGCGTTAATACTTGTATGATAAGTCATTTGCCTATAAAGTTTAATATTATTAGGCCAAAGAAGTTCTTTTTTATCTTCGTCTTTAGTAACACCAGCAAAAATATTAAGGCCAGAAAAACCTAATTCTGCTAGCTCAAATTTAGCTGGTTTTTCATTAAAACCTAGATTAGTAGTATTTAAAACTAAAGTACCTTTCTCAGTTTTTTCTTTTTTAATTGCCATTAATATATTCCTCTAATAATTTATTACTCTTTTGAATATTATCACTTTTAGTGAGTATTTGTAAATTCCAAGGAACATTTAGACCACAAACTAAATTATTTTTTAATGGTATAATATGATCTACTTCGTGTTTAATACCTGTTGATAAAGTTAATTCTTTTGCTTTAGCATAAAAATCTAATATAAGTCTATTTTGTTCTTTACTTAACCAACAAGGGCTGGCTTTTACTTTTAAAGCATTTCTTCTAGTTCTACAAGCATTTCCTATATGCCTATTTGCTCTACCCCACTTTAATTTAACTTTATTAATTCTTGCTTTATTTTTTTGATAGTATTTATTATTTTTTGCAAGTATTTGTTTTTTATTATTGTAATATTCTTCTTTTCGTTTAGCTAAAATAGTTTCTTTATTTTTATTAGCATATTCTTTTTGATTTGCTCTTGTACAAAATTTACAGTAAAAACTATAACCATCTTTATTAGTTTTAATTTTATAAAAATTATCTAATAAATGTGTAGTTTCACATTTTATGCAAAATTTATGCATTTAAACTATAGGAGAAGGTAAAGTTAACTCCGATGATGGTATAGATACACTTGTATTAATACCAGAAAAATTATTATTAGAAATTAAATCTGGTAAAGAAAAAGTAGGAAGAACTAATTCTTTATTTAATAATGTAAAAGCATCAGATACACAGTCTACTTGGTCATCATGGTGTTTACCTAAACCATCAAAAATTTCTAGTTCATCAAAGAATTCTTTATTCCATTCTGCTCTGAGTACATTTACAAAACCAGCTTGAGCAACAGAACTAAAAGGAGCAAATCGTGTTACTTTAGATAATACAGGTCTTTGTAATTTACAAGTAAAACCCATTTCACCTAATCTACGTTGAAGGTCTTTAGCATAAGCACCAGCAGCCGCATTTGGGTCTTGTGGAATACTAATAGTTACCTCTCGCCCATCCATTACTGCTGTTCTAAAAATTAAAGTTTCTACTTCATGGACTCTATCTCGTATTCCTTTAACATCTTCTACAGTATAAATATGAGATTTATCTTTTGATATTAATACACCGCGAGTCCAGTCAGGATTTGAATTTTGTTCAGATACTTTAGAAAAAGCAAAATCCCATGCTCTGATTCTTTTATATGCTTTAGGATTAGGATAATCTACTAAAGTTACCCATTCTCGTTTAAACAAACCTGATGCTTCTGCTCTAGCAAACCATGAGCCTAATAAAAGTCTTTCCATTTCTACTCTAGGTAGAGACATTAATCGGCTAATATATGAAGGATTTGCTTTTAATAATGGTGGATTATCCCTGCAAGTAGCTGGTATAAATGTAAAACTTGTAATACCAGATTCATCACCTTTTCCATGAATAGTTTCTGCTTCTTCCAAAGAATTATACCAAATCATTGTATTTCCTTGTCTAAAGAAATACCTTTTTACACCTGATAAATGTTCTAATGGAATTCCACTTAAAGGATCAAGATAAAAATCTTGAATCCATAATCTTAAAAATGAATTATAGTCTGGATTAGTTGTAATATATAACTGTGGTTTATAATTTACATGAGCATTACGCATACGAGATAATAAATACGTAATCATTTCTTCTGTAAATTCGGTTCCTTCATCAAAAGCACAAAAGGATAATTGAGAACCCTTCCAATCATAAATATTTGAATCATATTGTAAATGACTAAATTTTAATACAGACCCATGCGGAAAAATAATCTCTAATTCTCTATGACGAACTCTTAATCCTTTAGGATAAATTTCAGAGTACATTGAAACTGCTTCTTGCCAAATACTTCCTGGGGCTTTAATCATAGCAGAATTTCTACGAAAAATTACACCAGTTGCTTTTGGATGCTGCATAAATTTTAATGCAGTTAATAGCAAGCAGTATGTCTTACCACTACCAGCAGCACCACCAGCTAGTGTAATTGTTGCATCAGAATTTAAAATTTGTTCTTGTTTTTTAGATGCGGGTGATAATAATAAATTACTCATGCTTTTTTCTATGCTCTGTGGCAAGTTGTAAAGCTAATTCATTTCCATATTTTTTAACACTGAAGTTTTTAGCTTTTTGTTTACCATTTTCGTACCATGTAGAAGTATAGTATAAAACACCGCTCATAGTATTTAAACTTACACCTTTAATTCCAGAAGTATTATCATTTCTGATTAAAGTATTTAAAGCATTTTTCTGATAGGTGACTTCTCTAAGATTATTAATTGTATTATTTAATGGGTTATTATCTTTATGATCTATAAGTAGTTCATTAGAAATAAATTTATTATAAAGTAAATAAACAATTCTGTGGACATAATAGTTCTTAGAAAAGAAAGATAATTGCCATGCCGATGGGCTACCATTTCTTCTTTTAAGTAGTCTACCAGCTATGTCTCCGGCTTTTTTACGATTAACGGTGGAATTAGTATTGTTATCTTTTTTCCAACGTAAACCTGTAGGAGAAGTTGAATCTATATAGAACCAAGTATTAAATAAATCATAATCTAATTTAATAACTGTACTTGAGGCAGTTTTATTATTAACTAAATTAGAATATAAACTAATATAATGTTTTTCTTGTTTTAGTGCTTCTTGTTTAGAGAGATTTTTCTGTAGAAACTCAACATTATAACTAAAAGTATTTGCTATATTATGCCACTGTTTATTTCTAGAGAATTTTGAATAAGCACGAGTTTCTGTACCTTGTCCTACATAAAAAATCTCTTGAGTATCTTTTCTGCGATGTACGTATACACAAAACTTATTCAATGGAAATATCCTTATCCTTCTTTTTCTGTATTAATCATTTTAAGTGAAAATACAGGGTTATTTTGTTCTTGAATTTCAGTACCTTCTTCGTCAGGATCATCACCTTCGTAAAGATCAAGAGTTAATCTACGATAATTATCTAAAAGAATAGTACAAGCTTTAAGTTTATTTTGATCTGCAGCTTGTTCGTTTTTCATAATTTTAGCTGCTTCGTAAATTGAGTCAGCTACATGAGGACGAATTTTTCTGAGTAACATCAGAAGTTCACGTTCTTTTAGATCACGATTAGTAGGCTTACCTTCAGTTTTAGGTGGGCGACCTAATCGATTAATTTTTGGGTCTTTAATACCATCAACATTTTTCTTAAACATATTCTTCCTTTAGGTTGTGGAGTAAACTAAAGTTTATCCTTTCCTTTAAATTATTCGTCGTTTTCATCTGTTTCATTAAATACAGCCTGAATTTTTCCATTAGGATTAACTAACTGAAGAATATCTAATTCAGTATCAGAATCTTCTTCGTAATCATCAACTAATACAGCAGTACAATCTTGACAATTGTAAGGATCATGATGAAATGGGTCTAGACGATAGTAAGAATTACAGGAAATACAAGTACTCATTGTTGTTATTATTATGACTCGATGTTTATTTAAGATGGTTGCGGGGGTCAGAATCGAACTGACGACTTTCAGCTTATGAGACTGAATTTCTTCCACTGAATTACCCCGCAATCGAATATGGTAGAAAGTTAGGGATTTGAACCCCAATCACACGGTTTTGGAGACAGGCATAATACCATTATACTAACAATCTACTGAATATGGGGCGGCTAAAGAGAATCGAACTTTTACTGCAACAGCTTGGAAGGCTGGCGGTACACCTTGTACATAGCAGCTTTAAATGGTGCTTCATGAGTGAATCGAACACCCGAATCCTGCTTACAAGGCAGGTGTTTTACCACTAGAACTAATAAAGCTAATTTGGCTGTCTCGGTTGGGCTCGAACCAACAATCTAAATATTAACAGTATTTTGCGATACCTATTTCGCCACAAGACAATATAATTTGGTCTGGAATCTAGGACTCGAACCTAGAGCCTGCAGCCTCCAAAGCCGCCCGTCTACCAATTGACAATAATCCCAGAAAAGTTGTTCCTAGGATTATCTCCTAGTTGTTTAAACAGGTGCTGTAGGGTCTACAGGTGTAGGTACAGGGGTAGGTACAGGATCGGGATTTAAATCATCTAAACCTTGTGCTACAGCTTTTAATGCATCTACAGCAGCTTGTACTTCAGGGGTTACTGCTCCTGAATTAGCAACAGCAACTTCTAGGGCTTGAACATGAGCAACAATCTCAGCAGATGCTTTTAGTAGTTGATCTTTAATTAAACCTAATTCAACAACAAGTTCAGTTTGAGTAGTCATAATTTCTCCAATTTTATAATTAATATTAAATAATATAAATATACCGAATAATGCTAGTATAACATAGGAAGTAATCATATCTTCCTTTCATAATAAATTGTATCTGCCAGTGACTTATCTGGCTTGATATAAAGTACAGAATCAACTGACGAATATCAAAGGTTAGATTGGGTCTTAGCCTTGCCCTGTCGCGCTGACCAAGGGAATACAAGCAGGTTTATATAGATGTTTGTCTAATTGCAGAATGTAACCGCTTAATAGTTAACCTTACAATTAAGTTCTATATTAATTTGCATGTATAACTAATTATACCATATGATGCTTGCAATGTCAAGGAATATTTGAAGTTGCCCTCGTAGGTCTATTCCGTTATCACGTAAGCACCAATATACTTCAACATTCTCAATTGTAACTTTAACATCTTATTCCTAGCAAGTCCTATATCACCTAAAACTTCTTTGCGTTTTCTACCCTCATATTTATATTCTAGAACTGTACTATAAGCATCATTAGGTTTAGGATATATCTTTAAGCCTCCTGAAAGGTTATATAAGTATTCTTTAATCTTAAAATATGTTTTATTAGATATTAAGACTAAATTATTCAGTTTAAAGTTATTTGGGTCTAAATCTTTATGAAAAACCTTTTGTTTAGGGCTAGGTTTAATTTTATGTACTAATATCCAAATTAAATTATCATATTTTAGCTTAATTCGGATAGATTCTAAGGTAAATACTACAAAATAATCATCAGAAATGTTAATTATCCTTAAATTTAAATAAGATAATCCTGTATTTGGGTTATATTTTATGTATTTTTGTAATAATTCTGTATGCATTTAAGCCTATATAGACGATGATATATTGGTTATAATTTAGCGTTAGCACGTCCTAACGGAGTTAAAGTGCTGTAGGATTAACAATGTTCTCACGTCGAAGTAAGAGACAATCAATTCTTTATATTATAGCAGTATATTTACTAAAAATCAATATTTAAGATAAAAAAATATTAGATATATACTAATAATGATATCTTAGATGATATTAATAGTTAATCTGC
>Ga0213847_1187821_pt1 | contig 15606 bp, 17 predicted proteins | sample EEC_MetaT_FD_165035 | JGI IMG/M metagenome (GOLD analysis project Ga0213847, IMG submission 165035) | Metatranscriptome of freshwater microbial communities from pre-fracked creek in Pennsylvania, United States - EE:C (Metagenome... | ecosystem: Environmental > Aquatic > Freshwater > Creek...
CAAGTGGTAGCCCGACATCAAAGCATCACCCGTGGGCATCACATGCCCACCCATCCATTCGGCGCTCTTCAAGGTACGGATTTCAGCATCGCCGCCAAACGCCAGTTGCAAGGGTTGCAAAGGCAGCAGCACCGCGCGAAAGCTAGACGTTGGCCGCTTCGCCCCCTTGGCCATGATGGCCACACGGCCTACGTTGCGGGTAAACACCTCCAAAATCAGGCTGGACTCGCTCCACGCGTACTGATGGAGGATAAAGGCCGGTTCGTGGGTGGTGCGGTTGACCGCCATGACCGGGCCCTGGAGGTGACTGAGGGGAGGGCCAGCTTACTGGTAACCGAACGAGCGCACGCGCGCTTCGTCGTCGGCCCAGCCGGAGCGGACTTTGACCCAGATTTCGATGAACACTTTCGCATCCATCAGCTTTTCCAACTCTTGGCGGGTTTCGCTGCCAATGCGCTTGAGGCGTTCGCCCTTGTCGCCAATCACCATCGCCTTGTGTGTGTCGCGCTCGACCACGATGCTGGCGGCGACTTTGACGAAGCGTTTGTGCAGCTTGCTGGGCTCTTCTTCAAACTTGTCGATGATGACGGTGGAGGTGTAGGGCAGCTCGTCACCCGTCAGACGGAACAGTTTTTCACGCACCATCTCGCTGACCAGGAAGCGCTCGCTGCGGTCGGTGAGTTCGTCCTCACCGTACATGAAGTTTTGCTCGGGCAGGTACTTTTCGCAAATGGCGAACAGGCGGTCCACGTCTTTGGTGTTTTTGGCCGACATGGGGACAAATTCAGCGAAGGCGTGGCGCTCTTGCATGGCTTGCAGCCAGGGGGCGATGTCGCCACGGCGGTGGATCAAATCGAACTTGTTGCCAATCAAGATCACGGGCACGTCTTTGCTGAGCAGCGTCAGCACCTTGGCATCGGCCTGGGTGAAGTGCCCGGCTTCGACCACCATCAGCACCAAGTCCACATCGCCCACCGCGCCGAGCACGGTTTTGTTCAGCGAGCGGTTCAGAGCGTTGTTGTGTACGGTCTGGAAGCCGGGGGTGTCAACAAACACAAACTGCGTCAGCCCCTTGGTGCGCATTCCAGTGATGCGGTGACGCGTGGTTTGCGCTTTGGCCGAGGTGATACTGATTTTTTGCCCGACCACGGCGTTGAGCAGCGTGGATTTGCCCACGTTGGGGCGGCCCACAATAGCGATCAGGCCACAGTGCTGGCCGTCCACCGGGGCGGCGATGCGGCGGGGAGCAAGCTTGAGCATGGCCTCGATATCAGGCATGGGTACTTCATTTTCTATAGCTAAACTCTTAGTACTGTCAGGGGCTAATGGTGATTTTTTTGCTTTATGCACAGTGGATTCTGGTTTTTTCTGAGGTGCAGGCGCAGCAACAAGTTCGGCGGTGTTTTTAGAGGTCATTTTTTAGCCTTTGTACTTAGCGTAATTAACATGGCAGCAGCAGCAGCCTGCTCGCCGGCGCGGCGCGAGCCGCCTATGCCGCGTTCGGAGAGGCCGTATTCGGTAACTTCGCATTCCACGTCGAAAGTCTGTTGGTGGGCAGCGCCCAGAGTAGCGACCACACGGTAATTGGGCAGCTGCATTTTGCGCCCCTGCAGCCATTCTTGCAGTTCGGTTTTGGGGTCTTTGCCAATGGCTTTCATTTCTGGCTGAATGTCCACCGCCTGGAACAGTCGCCCGACCAACGCATCAGCCGCCGCAAACCCAGCATCCAGGTACACCGCACCAATAACGGCCTCTAGCGCATCCGCCAAGATCGAGGGGCGCTTAAAGCCACCGGATTTGGCCTCACCTTCGCCCAAGCGCAACACATCGGTCAAATGCAGATCTTGCGCCAGTTGGTGCAGCGTGTCTTGCTTGACCAAATTGGCCCGCACACGCGACAAGTCACCCTCGGTCTGGTTGTGCAACCGGGCATACAGGAGGGAGGAGACGGACAGGTTCAACACCGAATCGCCCAAAAACTCCAGACGCTCGTTGTGATCGGAAGAAAAACTGCGGTGGGTAACAGCTTGCGTCAGCAGTTGTGGCTTGCTAAATGCATGCTGAAGTCGGCGCTGGAGAGCCTGTAAACCTTCGTTTAACGCTACAGGTGACTTGGAAGAATTCGTGGACACCTATTTACTTTTGCCTTCGTATTTCAGCAACAAGTTGGCAGGGCCCGCCAGATGAATTTCACGGGTGTAGGCAAAAGAGACAATGATTTTTTCACCCTCTTTGGTCACCTCCAAGTCCTGGCTTTTGACCGAGCTGATCATGTCAATCTGTGCACTTTTATCAAAAATACTGCGAACTTCAGCGACCGTCGCACCTTCAGATGCGGCCTTTTTAGCGGCCTTCTCAATCGCTTTGTATTCGATCACCGTAGGAACAACTTGCGCACCCACAACGAACAGGCTGCCAACGGTGCCGGCCACAACCAGCATGCCCAACAAGGACACCCCACGCTGGGAAACAGTGCTTTGAAGCTTAGAAACCATGGTTCATTCCCAATTAAAGATGATCAATTGAACATGCCAATGCGCCCAATATGGCCAAAATTCATCCACACCACAAAGGCTTTGCCCACAATATTCTTGTCAGGTACAAAACCCCAATAGCGTGAATCCAGTGAGTTATCGCGGTTGTCCCCCATCATGAAGTACATGCCAGCAGGTACTTTGCACGTCACGCCTTCAACGGTGTAGTTGCAATTTTGCTTGAAAACAAAATCTTCTGCACCTGGCACGAAAGCGGGGCGCTCATCGTCGTTCAACAATTTATGGGTATGGTCACCCAACTTTTCCTCAAACTGTTTGAAGTAGCGCATGGCATCTTCTTCAAAAAAATCAGCTTGCGCCTCTTTGCTCAAGGGTTGGCCGTTGATGGTGAGCTTTTTGTTCAAGTAGGCCACCTCGTCACCGGGCAGGCCCACCACGCGCTTGATGTAATCCAGGCTGGGTTTGGGCGGGTAGCGGAACACCATCACATCACCCCGGGCAGGCGGCGTGCCCTCGGTCAGCTTGGTGTTGATGACGGGCAGGCGAACACCGTAGTGGAATTTGTTGACCAAAATCAGATCGCCAACCCACAGCGTGGGAATCATCGAGCCGGAGGGAATTTTGAACGGCTCGAACAAGAACGAGCGCAGCACAAACACCGCCAAAATGACGGGAAACAGACCCGCCGTCCAGTCCAGCCACCAGGGTTGCATCAGCAGGCGTTCGTGCTCAGCGGCAACGGGGTTGGCGTGCTCTTCGACCTTTTTGATGCCCATTTTGTCTAAAGCGGCTCGCCGTGCCGCTTGCTCTGTGACGACCAAGGCCAGCGCTTTTTGGCGCTGCGGCAAAAAGATAAAGCGCTCGGCCAACCAGTACAGCCCGGTAACGAAGGTCGCCAAGAACAACAGGAGTGCAAAGTTGCCCTCCAGCAAACCGAGATACCAGGAGCCAGCGTAGCCGACAAAGGTGGCGAGGATGATGGCGGTGAGGACGGGCATCATGGTGCGAGCCTCAATCTTCCACGCGCAAGATCGCCAAAAAGGCTTCTTGCGGGACTTCAACAGAACCGATTTGTTTCATGCGTTTTTTACCTGCTTTTTGTTTCTCTAGGAGCTTGCGCTTGCGGCTGATGTCGCCGCCATAGCATTTTGCCAACACGTTTTTGCGCAAGGCTTTGATGGATTCACGGGCGATGATGGTGCTGCCGATGGCCGCTTGGATCGCCACGTCGTACATCTGGCGGCTGATAATTTCGCGCATTTTGGCCACCACGGCCCGGCCCCGGTACTGGCTTTGGCTGCGGTGCACAATGATGGACAAGGCATCCACTTTCTCGCCATTGAGCAAGATGTCCACCTTCACCACGTCAGCGGTGCGGTACTCTTTGAACTCGTAGTCCATCGAGGCATAGCCCCGGCTGATGCTTTTGAGCTTGTCAAAAAAGTCCAGCACGATCTCGGCCAGCGGCATCTCGTAGGTCAGCATGACTTGGCGGCCGTGGTAGGCCATGTTCATCTGCACGCCGCGCTTTTGGTTGGCCAGCGTCATCACCACGCCCACATACTCTTGCGGCATGTAGAGGTGTACCGTGACGATGGGCTCACGCACCTCTTCGGTACGGCCTTGCTCGGGCATTTTGGCGGGGTTTTCCACCAGCACCAGTTCGCCATCGGCCCGCACCACTTGGTAGACCACGCTGGGGGCGGTGGTGATCAGGTCTTGGTCGAACTCGCGCTCCAGGCGCTCTTGCACGATTTCCATGTGCAGCAGACCCAAGAAGCCGCAACGGAAGCCAAAGCCCAGCGCTTGCGAGACTTCAGGCTCGTAATGCAGCGAGGCATCGTTGAGCTTGAGCTTTTCCAGCGCGTCACGCAGGGATTCGTATTCGCTGGCCTCGGTGGGGTACAGGCCCGCAAACACCTGAGGCTGGATTTCTTTGAAGCCGGGCAATGCCTCGGTGGCCGTGGCCGATGCGCCACCGCTGCCGAGCTTGATTTGCGTGACGGTATCACCCACTTTGGCGGCTTGCAGCTCTTTGATACCGGCAATGATGAAGCCCACCTCACCCGCTTCCAATGACGGACGCGGCTGGGTGGCGGGGGTGAACACGCCCAGGTTGTCGGCGTTGTACATGGCACCGGAGGCCATCATCTTGATGCGGTCGCCCTTGGCCAAGCGGCCATCGACCACGCGCACCAGCATCACCACGCCCACATAGGGGTCGAACCAGCTGTCAATGATCATGGCCCGCAGGGCGGCATTGGGGTTGCCCTTGGGGGCCGGCACTTTGGCGACGATGGCTTCGAGAATCTCGTCAATGCCCATGCCGGTCTTGGCGGAACAAGGAATAGCCTCGGTCGCGTCAATGCCGATCACGTCTTCGATTTCGGCTCTGGCGTTGTCCGGGTCGGCGTTGGGCAAATCCATTTTGTTCAACACCGGCACCACGGTCACGCCGAGCTCCAGCGCGGTGTAGCAGTTGGCCACCGTCTGGGCTTCCACGCCCTGGCTGGCATCGACCACCAGCAAACCACCTTCGCACGCGGAGAGCGAGCGGCTGACTTCGTAGGAGAAATCGACGTGGCCGGGGGTATCAATCAAGTTCAGGTTGTAGACCTGTCCGTCCAGCGCTTTGTAATGCAAGGCTGCGGTTTGGGCTTTGATGGTGATGCCGCGCTCTTTCTCGATGTCCATCGAGTCCAGCACCTGGGCGGACATTTCACGCGCTTCCAAACCGCCGCAGCGTTGGATCAGGCGGTCGGCCAGCGTGGACTTGCCGTGGTCAATGTGCGCAATGATCGAGAAATTTCTGATGTGATTCATCAATGAGCAGGCTTCAAAAATAAGGAAACAAAAGCAGCGCCATAAAAAAGGGCGCGTCGAAGGTGGACGCGCCCAGAACCAACAAGCAACTGCAGCAGTAAGTTGGGGGTTGATTGTAAGCGTAAGCCTACTTTACGGGCCGAATCGGGGGCGGATCAACGCCGAATTAGCGCATATTGGGCCCACTCGCCACGGCGAAACAGCAGGTTGATAGGCTTGCTTTTGTCCGCTTTGGTGATGATGGCTTCAAACTCTTTGACGTTGGCGACCTCGGTGTTGGCAATGGCGACGATCACATCACCTTCGCGCAAACCTGCTCGCGCCGCACTCTCCGTAGCCGCATCCACCTTGACACCGCCTTTGCTGAGCTTGAGTTCTTTTTTCAGCGCATCGCCCACCTCGCTCACGACCAACCCCAAAGATTGAGCCGCTGATGAGGCTTTGGGCTTATCTTCTTTGTCCGCCTTTTTCACTGGTTTTTCAGCTTCAAATTCGCCTACGGTCACGGTCAGCTCCTTAGAACTGCCACGGCGAAACACCGTCAAAATGCCTTTGGTGCCAGGCTTGATAGCGCCAATCAAACGCGGCAAGTCACTGGATTTTTCTATCACTTTGCCATCGAACTTGGTGATGACATCCCCAGCCTCTACCCCTGCCTTTTCAGCTGGCGCACCCGCCTCCACACCACTGACAAAGGCCCCTTGCGGTTTGCCCAAGCCAATGGATTCAGCCACTTCTTTGGTGACAGGGCCAATTTGTACGCCAATACGACCCCGGGTAACACGGCCAGAAGAGCGCAACTGGTCGCTGACGCGCAGCGCCTCGTCAATCGGGATGGAAAACGAAATGCCCGCATAGCTGCCGGTGCGCGAGTAGATTTGGCTGTTGATGCCCACCACCTCGCCACGCATGTTGATGAGCGGCCCGCCGGAGTTGCCAGGGTTGATGGCCACGTCGGTCTGGATCAGCGGCAAATAGTCACCCGTGTCGCGCTGCTTGGCGCTGACGATACCGGCGGTCACGGTGTTTTCCAGGCCAAACGGCGAGCCAATCGCCATCACCCACTCACCGACTTTAAGGCGGCCCACATCGCCCGTCTTCACGGCGGGCAAGCCAGTGGCTTCAATTTTGACAACCGCCACATCACTGCGCTTGTCGAACCCGACGATCTTGGCTTTGAACTCGCGCTTGTCGGTGAGCGTCACCAGCACCTCATCCGCACCATCGACCACATGGGCATTGGTCAGCACAAAACCGTCGCTGGAGACGATAAAACCAGAGCCTACGCCACGCGGTTGCTCCTCTTCTTGCTGTGGCTGCTGAGGGCGGTTTTGGCGCGGTGTTTGACGTGGCGTGCCCGGTGCACCAGGCATGGGCTGGCCAAAAAAGCGGCGAAAGAACTCTTGCATCTCCTCTTCTTGCCCGCTGCCCTGTCCGCCACTGGTGGATTTGACTTTTTCCATGGTGCGAATGTTGACGACAGACGGCCCGACCTGCTCCACCAAATCGGTGAAATCAGGGAGCGTTCGTACCTGCGCAAAACTGTTTTGCACAGGCACCAAGCCCACGCCCACCACAGCGGCCAAGGCCCCCAGCACCGCAGCAGAGCGGCATTTACTCAAAACACGTTGGAACATGAAAAACCTCTGGCATTAAAAATTATTTCTTACGCTCCAGACTCTGCGCAAAAGCCTGCAAAGTCTGCACGGGCACTTCGCCCAGTACCGTCAACCACCAGTCGCCATCCACTGCCGTCACGTGGCGCGTCAACGACTGGGTGGCCCCCAAGGCACGCAAGCTCTCCTGGACATGGCGTTGGTGGTCATAGATTTCAAGAAACAGAGAGACAGTCGCTAAGCCATCGGAAAAAATCCACTGCACGGTGCTTTCATGTGCTGTTGCACTGGCCATATCACGCTTGAAGCAGCTGACAGGTTTAAAGCCAGGAACCGCTGTTTTCAGCACCCACCCTTCATTAGTCGCTGTGGTTTTTACAGCTTCCGAGGATTTTTCAACCCGATACCCCTCGGTATTCGCCATCATTTGGGCTAATTTTTCCATCTTGACAGGGGCATCAAGCTGCAATTCAGAGAATGCAGATTGCTCAATCACCCGGCCATCGGTATCCAAGGTTTGCAGCTTGATGACCAAGCCTGATTTTTTTTCACTCCAGACGCGGTACCCAAAACGCAGCTTGTCTTTCGGAACGAGCGTGACCACATCGGCTTCGTATCCCGCTGCACGGTCAGTGACCCCATTGCGGGCGGTGTAGAACTCGGCAATCGACGAGTCACCCGCACTGAACAGGTTAGGAAACATGCCAAAGGAGTCCCGCTTCTCACGGCGCGCCAGTTTGGCGCTGGGCAAAAAAGTGAGCACATCATCGTTGCGACGCAAGGTGGTGCGGGCAATCCCGGTCAACGCATCGACGCGTTCCATCTGCTGTTCCCCATCACAGACATGCCAGATGCGTGAGGTCGAGAGGTTGCCCGCAGCGGACGACACGACAAAAGTGCCCATGTAAGCACGGCGGCTGGAGGCGTTGTGCATGCGCTGCAGCCATTCACTGACGCTACGCTGAGCGACGACAGCATCGACTGCCGGATTCGCTTGCACGGGTGCAGGAATTTCAAAAACGATAGCTAACAATGCAATCGTTATCGGGGCAACAAGGCTTTTTATCACTTAGCAGAAACCTCAAACGTCGCATTGCGTAAAAAACCTGCAGGGGCTTGCAAAGCGGAGGTGCCACCGAATTGCTTGTGGGCAGCCAGCAGGGCATCCAGATGGGGGTCACGGATCATCACCATCGGCGAGGTGCTTACCGCATTGGCAGGAGAGGCGATTCCCTGCGCCACCGTTGCCACACTCCCCATGCCACCAGTGCGCGTACCGCCTAAAACACCCCAGGCAATGGCGGTAACGGCGCACACCGAGGCCAAGCCTGCCGCCCATCTCCAGCGAAACACGGACGCATTGGCAGCTTCACCATAAGGCGGGGAGGCACGGGCAACAGAAAGAGGAAGAGGAGGCACGGGCAACACCAGCACGCTGGGCACCGTGGTCAACGCGGGTTCAGCAGCTAACCGAGCTTGGAAGCTGGCCATGAATGCAGAAGGGGAAGTCCCCGTTTCTTGCACCCAATCTGCCGAGCGCAGCACATCGCCCACCAAGTGGTACGCGTGCCAACTGGCGTGGGCATCCGGATCCACCCGCGTCACGGCAACAGCGGCTACCAGATCAGCGCCTTGCAGCTGCCCATCGGCCAAGGCGGAAACACTGGCACGGTTTTTCAATAACTCATCCATGTACATCACCATCTTTTGCCCATCTGATTCTCTAACAACGGTTTGACTTTTGCCGACACGGCTTCGCGAGCCCTGAAAATACGTGAACGCACGGTGCCTATGGGGCAATGCATGGTTTCGGCAATCTCTTCATAGGTCCAACCTTCTATTTCTCTGAGCGTCAAGGCTTGGCGAAGTTCCTCAGGCAAGGCCTGCATCGCAGCGTTGACAACGGCGGCAATCTCTTTGGCCGCGTACACCATGTCCGGTGTCTCGCTCATGCTTTGTTCATTTTTCGACAGGTAAGTTTCATCCTCGTCTTCAGAAGACTTCAACGCCCCTTCAAACACCAGGGGGTCACGCTTCTTGTCGAACAGCGCCTTTTTGGCGGTATTGACCGCAATGCGGTACAGCCAAGTGTAAAACTGAGCCTCGCCCCGAAAATTGGGCAGCGCACGGTAAGCACGGATGAAGGTTTCTTGGGCAAGGTCTTCAACCAAATCCACATCGCGCACCATGCGACCAATGAGGCGCTCAATGCGGCGCTGGTATTTGATGACCAGCAGCTCAAACGCTTTTTGATCGCCGGCAACGGTGCGCTCCACCAACAGGCGGTCAGCTTCGGCAGAAGGCGAAATAGGTGATAGGGACGAAATGGCAGATACCGCAGAGGGGGTGGGAGGCGTGGATTCGCTCATGGCTGATTGGGCATAGCTGTATGCAACGCGTCAGGAGCAGGGTTGGATGTCATTCTGGCGGGCGAATATACCGCACGGCGCAAATCCTGCCACTGCGAGGGTTGCGCCGATCGCACCAACCAACACCACCAGCCCCGCCGTGCAGCATTTGTGGCTGCGCCTGCTGTCGGTTGTGGTGCAGGTTGAAAGTACAGCAGCAAACCCCGTTGCCAGTCCACCACCACGCTGACCTGCCCTTCTGTGGTGCAGTCTGACACCTCTGACCAGACCCAGGAGACACCTGTCCAGCGCAACACCCCTGTCATGGGATTGCACCACGCGTGCAGGGCGATGCCACCCGTAACCAACAGGCTAACCAGCATCACCCCTTGTCGCCACGAAACATGGGCAACAACATGGCACCATCCGCAAAAAACAACCAACCCGAGCAACCACACCCCACCCAAAATCCAGCCATACAAAGCAGAACGCCCCACAGGGTAAGTCACCGAGGGGGCGTTGTGCATGAGCGCGGGCAGCAGCTAAGGTTGATGGACTTAGATTTTTTTGAACACCAAGGTGCCGTTGGTGCCACCAAAGCCAAAGTTGTTTTTGACCGCCACATCGATCTTCACGTCCCGTGCGGTATTGGCGCAGTAGTCCAAATCACACTCAGGATCTTGGTTGTAGATGTTGATGGTGGGCGGACTCTTTTGGTGGTGCAACGCCAGTACCGTAAACACCGACTCGATACCACCTGCACCGCCCAACAAGTGACCCGTCATGCTCTTGGTCGAGTTGACGAGTACCTTCTTGGCCGACACACCCAAGGCCAGCTTGATGGCATTGGTTTCATTCGCATCCCCTAATGGGGTGGAGGTGCCATGCGCGTTGATGTAGTCGATTTGATCGGCGTTAACCCCGGCGTTTTTCAACGCCATCTGCATGGACCGCCGTGGGCCATCGACGTTGGGCGCGGTCATGTGGTACGCATCCCCACTCAGACCAAAACCTGCCAGTTCAGCATAAATCTTGGCACCCCGGGCTTTGGCGTGCTCATACTCTTCAAGTACCAGCACACCCGCACCTTCGCCCAGCACAAAACCGTCACGGTCTTTGTCCCACGGACGAGATGCGGTTTTGGGATCGTCATTGCGCGTACTCAAGGCACGGGCAGCGGCAAAACCACCAAGCCCTAAGGGTGACATGGTGGACTCTGCACCACCTGCCACCATCACATCGCAGTCTCCAGATTCGATCATTCGGGCGCTGAGGCCAATCGCATGAAGACCCGTGGTGCAAGCTGTCACCACCGCCAAATTCGGGCCTTTGAAGCCAAATTTGATCGACACATGACCAGAAATCATGTTAATGATGGAAGCTGGCACAAAGAAAGGCGAGATACGCCGAGGGCCACGGGCACTGTATTCGGTATGGGTCTGCTCAATCATGGGCAAGCCGCCGATACCGGAACCGATATTGCAACCGATGCGGGTAGCTTCCTCCTCACCCAGCGCATCGCCTGTGGCCAAGCCACTGTCAACCACAGCCTGACAAGCGGCCGCCAGCCCAAGGTGAATGAAGCGGTCCATATGGCGCGCTTCTTTCTCAGGGATGTAATCGGCAATGTTGAAGCCCTTGACTTCGCCTGCAAACTTACACGCAAAAGCGCTGGCATCAAACGCGGTGATGAAATCAATACCCGACTGACCTGCCAGCAGACTCGCCCAGCTCTGCGCCACCGTGTTTCCCACGGGACTGACGCAACCCAGACCGGTAACGACAACGCGGCGGCGGCTCATCACGCTTTGTGGTGGGTGTTCGCGTAGTCGATGGCTTTTTGCACCGTGGTGATTTTTTCAGCGTCTTCATCGGGGATTTCGATGCCGAATTCATCTTCCAGGGCCATCACTAGTTCTACCGTGTCGAGTGAGTCGGCACCCAGATCTGCCACAAAGGCTTTTTCACTGGTGACTTGGGACTCTTCAACGCCAAGTTGTTCGGCAATGATTTTTTTGACACGTGATTCGATATCGCTCATAAGGTTCTCAGAAAGGTTGTGAATAATTCGACAAGTTTAACCGGGTGAGAGCGTCTCCTCTGACCCAGCGCTAAAGGGGAAGTACCTAGGCCAAAATACTAAGCCATGTACATGCCACCGTTCACGTGCAATTCTTGCCCCGTAACGTAAGCGGCTTGGGGGCTGGCCAAATAGACCACGGCATGGGCAATATCTTGTGGACGGCCCAAATGCCCCAAAGGGATTTGCGTCAACAACGCGGCCTGCTGGGCCTCAGGCAAGCCTGAGGTCATGTCCGTCGCGATAAACCCTGGGGCAACGCAGTTCACAGTGATGTTGCGGCTGGCAAGTTCACGCGCCAAACCGCGGGTCATCCCCGCCACGCCAGCCTTGGCTGCCGCATAATTGGCTTGGCCCGCGTTGCCTGATGCGCCCACCACCGAGGTAATGTTAATGATGCGGCCATAGCGCTGCTTCATCATGGGGCGCATCACTGCGCGACTCATGCGGAAGACGGCCTTGAGGTTGGTGTCCAACACCGCATCCCAATCACCGTCCTTCATGCGCATTGCCAAGCCATCGCGGGTGATGCCTGCGTTGTTGACCAGCATGTGCAGGCCACCGTGGGTTTTGAGGATGCTGTCAATCAGTATTTCTGCTGCCGCTGCATCGGTGACATCCAAGTTCACACCACGGCATTGCGCAGAAGACCCAGCCACCGCTGCCAATGCCGCTGTTATTTTGACCGCACCTTCATCGCTGGTCGCTGTGCCAATGACGGTCACGCCACGGGCCGCCAGTTCTTGCGCGATAGCAGCACCAATACCACGCGTGGCACCTGTGACCAACGCAACTTGGCCGGAAAAAGAAGGGGTCGAATCACTCATAAAGATGGTTTTTTTGAGGTTATTACACCAGTGCCGTTTTGGCTTCAGCCAGGGTGGTGGGGTCAAACAACGCCAACCCAGTCAACTCAGGGTCGATGCGCTTGCACATGCCTGCCAACACCTTGCCTGGGCCGCATTCAACCAAAGTAAGAATGCCACGCGCTTTGATCGCCTGTACGCACTCTACCCAGCGCACGGGCCCAAAAGCTTGGCGGAACAGGGCTTCCCGAATACGGTCTACATCGCTCTCTACCATCACGTCGATGTTATTCACTAAAGGAATGCGGGGGGCAGACAAAGTCACGGTTGCCAGTTTTTCGCGCAAACGATCGGCAGCAGGGCGCATCAGCAGCGAATGGAACGGTGCGGAAACGGGTAAAGGCAGGGCACGCTTGGCCCCCATCGCCTTCAAATGCGCACAAGCTTGTTCAACCGCATCCTTGCTGCCAGAAATCACCGTCTGAGCAGGGTCATTGAAGTTGGCAGCAACCACCGACTCTGCTGTATTTGGGCCAAATGCACGGGTCACCTCTGCACACCCAGCGATGACTTTTGCAGCATCCATACCCAAGATAGCCGCCATCGCACCGGTACCCACAGGCACCGCATCTTGCATGGCTGCGGCACGGAAACGCACCAGCGGCACAGCATCCGCCAGCGTCAGCACACCAGATGCCACCAACGCCGAATACTCACCCAAGGAATGTCCGGCTACAGCGGCGGGGGTACAACCGGTCTCGGCCATCCACACGCGGTAGGCCGCAATGGCGGCCACCAGCATCACGGGCTGGGTGTTGGTCGTCAACGCCAAGGCTTCTTTAGGGCCTTCGCGGATCAACAGGGCCAGGTCTTCACCCAAGGCCTCTGAGGCTTCACCCAAGGTTTGGGTAACGACGGGGTGATCACCCCATGCGTCCAACATACCCACCGATTGGGAACCTTGACCAGGGAAGACAAAAGCAAACGCAGAAAATGTAGCCATAGCTGTTCAGTCACTCTAATAATTCAACACCACCGCGCCCCAGGTGAAACCACCGCCCACGCCTTCCAGCAAAAGCGTGTCACCGGGCTTGATGCTGCCGTTGCGCACCGCGTGATCCAAAGCCAAAGGAATCGAGGCAGCAGAGGTGTTGCCATGCTGATCGACGGTGACCACGACCTTTTCCGCTGGCACCTTCAACCGCTTGGCAGTACTCTGCATGATGCGGATATTGGCTTGATGGGGAATCAACCAGTCAATATCGTCTGTGGTTTTTCCTGCTTTGACCAGCGCGGCACGGGCCGTGTCTTCCAGCACGCCCACCGCGAGTTTGAACACCGCCTGGCCATCCATCTTGAGCACCGGGTCGCCAGTGACTTTGCCACCATGCACATGGCCGGGGACGCACAAGATGCCCACATGCTTGCCATCGGCATGGATGTCCGTCGCCAAAATGCCGGGGCCACTGCCATCGTGCTCACAGGCTTCCAGCACCACAGCACCCGCGCCATCGCCAAACAGCACACAGGTAGTGCGGTCGGTGAAGTCGAGCAGGCGGGAAAATACTTCAGCGCCAATCACCAAAGCCTTGGTCGCAGCACCGGTTTGGATCATCGAATCGGCAATCGCCAGCGCATAGACAAAACCGCTGCACACCGCTTGCACATCAAAAGCCGGGGCACCTGCCGCACCCAGCTTGTGCTGAAGAATACAGGCGGCAGAAGGGAACACCATGTCTGGCGTTGAGGTGGCGACGATGATGAGGTCAATATCCTGGGCTTGCAGATCGGCCGCCGACAATGCACGCTTGGCGGCTTCTAGCCCCAAATCGCTGCAGCACACGCCATCAGCCACGAAATGGCGGGCACGGATGCCCGTGCGTTCGACGATCCAGTCATCGCTGCTCTCCACGCCTTGGCTTGCCAGCTCGGCCACCAAATCAGCATTGCTGAGGCGGCGGGGTGGCAAATAGCTGCCAGTGCCTGTGATACGGGCATAACGTCTCATAGGTCTCGTCTCATGTTTCTCAGTAACTCAATAAGGCTTCAAGCTGTCAATACATCTTGCTGCGACCCGGCAAGCAAAGGTGCCGCATGCGCAATACGAACTTGAACTTTGTCCAATAAATGGTTGCGGGCCGCATCATACGCCCGGCAAAGCGCCTGCTCGAAGCCATAGGCATCCGCCGAGCCGTGACTCTTCAGCACCAAGCCGCGCAGCCCCAGCAGCGGTGCACCGTTGTAGCGCCTATGGTCAACCCTGTTTTTAAGCGCTTTTAGAACCGGATAAGCGACGATAGCGCCAAATTTTGTGAATATATTGCGCTTGAACTCAACCTTCAGCAAATCAATGATCATGGTCGCAACCCCTTCCCCCACCTTCAGTGCCACGTTACCCACAAAGCCATCGCAGACAACAATCTCGGTGGTGCCTTTGAAAATATCATTGCCTTCCACATTGCCAAAGAAATTCAAATCACCCGAACTGCCCGCTGTTCGCAGAAGTTCCCCACTTTTTTTAATGTTTTCATTGCCTTTGATGACTTCTTCACCAATATTGAGCAAGCCCACGCTAGGGTTGTCATTGCCTGTCAGCACCGACACAAAAGCCGACCCCATCACCGCAAATTGCAGCAAGTGCTCAGGCGTGCAATCCACGTTCGCCCCCACATCCAATACCGTGGTGGACTCGCCCTTGGCATTCGGAATGCTCGCCGCAAAGGCTGGACGATCAATGCCCTCTACAGTTTTGAGCAAGTAGCGCGACAAGGCCATCAACGCCCCGGTATTGCCCGCAGAAATGGCGGCAGCGGCAACACCATCCTTCACCTGCTGAATGGCAACGCGCATGGACGAATCCTTCTTCTTGCGCATGGCCACCTCAACCGGGTCGTCCATGCCGACGACTTCGGTGGCATACACCGCCTTGGCGCGAGGATGCGCAAAACCCGACAGGCTGGACGACAACCCCACCAGAATCAGCTGCGCATCGGGATGGCTGTCAAGAAACTGCCGACAAGCTGGCAGCGTCACTTTGGGGCCGTGGTCACCGCCCATGCAGTCAATCGAAAGCGTGATCATGAAAGTCGTTTCCCCAAAAAGAAAAGCCCTTTGCTACACAGCATGTAGCGCAGGGCTTTGGGATGCGAAGCTGTTTTAGGCTTCAGATTTGTTTTTCAGCACCTGGCGACCACGGTAAAAACCGTTGGGGCTGATGTGGTGGCGCAAATGGGTTTCACCCGTGGTGGACTCTACGGCGATGCCTGGCACAACCAGAGCATTGTGCGAACGGTGCATGCCGCGCTTGGAAGGGGATTTTTTGTTTTGTTGAACTGCCATGGTGGGCTCCTAGATTTCAGTAAATGGGGAAGATGCGCTTTTACCGAAAGCGAGGTTAAACGTTCTTTGTAAACGCTCACACCGTGCCTTAGCTCTCTG
>Ga0213847_1036386_pt1 | contig 15264 bp, 2 predicted proteins | sample EEC_MetaT_FD_165035 | JGI IMG/M metagenome (GOLD analysis project Ga0213847, IMG submission 165035) | Metatranscriptome of freshwater microbial communities from pre-fracked creek in Pennsylvania, United States - EE:C (Metagenome... | ecosystem: Environmental > Aquatic > Freshwater > Creek...
ACCTGAACTTCTTCACAATCGGATTTTTCATCACATTCACGGGTGAAACGATAGATATCATCATCTGTTCCTCCACGCTTACGATTTGAAGATAAATAGCCCATTTTACGCTCACCATCTGCAATGAAACCGAAGTCGTCTTTGCTCGAATTTACGGGCGTACCCATATTTTTGACTTTACCTTTTAATTTTGAACCGTCTAATAATTGAACATAGAAAACATCCAAATCTCCCAAACCAGCGTGTCCGTCAGATGAGAAATACAAATTCCCTCTTTCATCCACAAACGGGAACATTTCGTTTCCAGCGGTGTTAATTTCAGGTCCTAAGTTTACGGGTGTTCCGAATGCACCACCGTTATATTGTACTACGTATAAATCTGTTCCACCGAAACCTCCTGGCATATCCGACACAAAATACATCAACTTATCGTCTTTCGTTAAAGCTGGATGTCCCGTTGAGTATTCGTCAGAATTAAAAGGTACTTCTTTAATATTATTCCATTGTCCAGCACCTTTATCATCGCCAGTATAAATTTTCAACTTATTGATTTTATCTGAAGAAGTTTTGAATTTGCCGTTATTGAAGTTATTGCGAGTAAAAATCACTTTCTTACCATCACTCGTAAAGGTCATCGGACCTTCATGATATTTAGTATTCAATGACTTACTGAATTTTTGTGTTTTTGTAATTGGATTTTCCGTATAACTATACCCTTGATAGATATTTGTTCCTCCGAATGTTCCAACTGTTCTTGAATCATTGGCTGTTGGCGAAGTATATTCATCCGAGCCTACTATGCTTTCCGAACTTCTTGATTTAGACTTATTGGCATCTGAACCACCCAACCCTGCCGCAGAGGCGGTTAATGCACTAAGGTCAGTCAGATAATACATATCCAAGAAACGAGAGTTATCCCAACAGAAAACACGTTTTAGACCCGTGCCTTCGGTACGTCCTGAATTGAAAACCAAACCGTTTTTATAATACATTGGACTGAAATCAGCCTTGTCGGAATTGATAGAAAGATAGTCCACCTTGTAGCAAGCGGCATTTTTATTCAATGTCTCAACGTTTTTATACAATTTTTGAAAACCACCACTTCTTTTATCGGCAGTTTCTACTTTTGCATATTTTTCGTAAGCTTCTTGCGAGTCTTTATACTTGCCATTTGAAGCCAGAGCTTGAGCGTAGTATAAATATACCTTCGAGGCATCACCCGAAAGTTGCGAACCTCCGCTAATTAATTCTCTATAAACTCGTTCTGAGTTTTGCGAGTCATGAATTTGACGATAGGCGTAAGCCAATTTCATACGAGCTGACTGTTTTTCTGAATCGGAAAGTTTTCCTTTCAAAACTTGCTCAAACATTTCGGCGGCGTTGAGGTAGCTCATTTTGTTAAACTCATACTCTGCATCTTTCAAAGATTGAGAGAAAGTTTTAGCAACTACCAGCAATGCCAGCACAAGCATTAGTCCAGTTTTCTTCAAATTAATCATCGTTTTAAGATAGTTTTACTACGTTATTAAGGCGGGGGGTATTTTTTTTCAATTGACAATTAATAATTGAGAATGGATAATTATTAATTGTCAATTATTAATTGATAAGAATGGACAATCATTAATTATACATTCTCAATTATCAACTGTCAATTATTAATTCTCAACTATCAATTAAAAATATCTTGGTGTAAGAATTTTGGCTTTACGATAACCAAATTCATAGCGAAGCATTACTTCATGTGTTCCATTCTGTTTGCTTTGAAGACCATTTAAGGCAAAATCATAAGCATATCCCAAACGAAATTGATCAGTTGCTTGAATTTCTAACATTCCAATGACTGCATCTCCATTCAAGTTACCAAAGGTAGATTTGAAGTTTTTGTTATTTGTTCTCCATGAACCTCCAATCGCTATGCGGTCTTTAATCCAAAGGTTTAAGTTCAAATCAATAGCTGCGGCATCACGAGTAGCTTTTACTAAGAAAGAAGGTTTCAAAGCTAATGAACGACCCAGCCCAATTACAAAACCTGCCATTAAAAAATAATGACGGTCTTGACGAGCCACCGAATCACTTGATTTAGTAGCTTCTCCATCTTTAAAACGATTTTGAATAAGTGTTGGAGCTGATAAACCAATATATCCACGGTCATTACTCAAATATAAACCTACGCCTACATTTGGAAGCCATTTGCTAATATTTCCAGAAAAAGCTGGGTCAACATCGGTTCCTGTCAAAGTTCGTTGAACGCCCAATAAATCTCCATAAAGATTAGTAACTCCTCCTTGAACACCCATTGAAAGTGTTGTTCTTTGAGATACTTTTACACGGTAAGCGTATGATAAAGCCACACCTGTATTTTTGAATATACCGATTTGGTCATTATAGGCTTGAAAACCAATACCTACTTTTTCTTTTTTGATTGGCATATCAATCGTGAAAGACTGTGTGGTTGGAGCCCCATCAATACCTACCCATTGCTGACGATATAGACCTGTCATGCTCAAAACATCTCTGCTACCCGCATACGCAGGATTAACTGCCAACATATTGAACATATACTGTGAGTATTGAACCTCTTGCTGTGCATGAACGGTTTGGACACCTGCCAACGTGGCGAAAGCCAATGCTGTCATATATCGAACTCTTGAAAGCAAACCTTGGAGTTTCATGTGATAAAATGTTTAAATGATTTTAATGTTTTGTAAGGATTTAGAAAGACTTTTGTTTTTAGTCTTAGACAAACCCTATAAGTCTTTCCCTTTTTTATTTTCACTCGGTAGTCTTTACAAACTACCGAGTGATGTACTCAAATTTTATCTAATTAATGTAATTGACTTGATTTTCTCAGGAGCAATCTTATCTCCTTTTGTTCCATCTGCATTTTTAGCGTATCGAGTAAAGCAGTAGAAGTATGTTCCATCTGGTAAACCTTGTCCTGCACCAATTGCTACGATGCCTTGGTTTGATTGACCAACCCAGTCATTCTTATAGTCTGGACTTGCATACACTACTCCACCCCAACGATTAAAGATTATTAACTCATTAAGTTCAGTATCTTTCAATCCGCTAATCTTGAATGCATCGTTAACTCCATCACCATTTGGAGAGAAACCTTGTGGAATGAATGCCGTAGTATTATCCACTGCACCTTTACAAATAATTGGCGTTGGTGCTGCTTCGTCTGGACTACCATCTCCATTAATATCTGGTTTCAATCCATTCATTGAAATATCGGATGTTAATTTTAAGGTATCTACTGCACTTCGAGCTTTGGCATACGCTTGGGTATAAATTGTATCTTTTGTTGGTTTTTTGATATTAACCATGTAAGCAATTACAATACTATCACCAACCGCTAAGAATGAACTATCAGATTTCGTTACAGTTGAATCAGTTGAACCGTTGAAAGTTGTACTGATTTTAGCATTTCCTCTGATTATCCTTGGCGTACCTACTAACTTCCATGATTCTGCTTGCTTACCAATAGTGTTTTTGATGTTAGTACATAGACGTACATTTCTCAAATTATCCTTTCCATAATTCTTCGCAGTCATTGTCAAGATAACATTACAAGTACTATCTGCTGATAAAGTTGAATCTGTAGTTACCGCTGCCAAAGCTATACCGATTGACACTTGTTGAGAAGTTGGTCTTCCTTTCAACTGTACTGGCGTTGCTTCATTATCATTCGATGGGTCTTTATCTCCATTTGTATCTGGATTATTACCTTTGGTCGAGATGTCTTTATAAGTCAATTTATCCGTCCCAGTTGCCGTACCAATGGCTACGTTGTTAAATATTTTCTCTGCATCTGAAGCATTTGCTACATTAACTCTTACTGTCAAGTCAATCAATGCTGTATCACCTCTCGCTAAACTTGACGAATCTGGAACTAACAAGTCAGTAAATAAACCTTTACCTGTATATTTCTTATTCACTGTCAAACCTGGTGTTGCAATAATAAGTGGTGTTCCAACGATTACTGCACCTTTGGCTGTGAACACTGCATCAAGGCTATCTTTAACACTCAATTTAGTGATGGCATTTGCACCCATATTCACAACTTTGATTCTATATGGAACTGTCCAATAGGTTGTCGAATCGTTCTTCAAGGCCGTTGTTACCACTTCTTTCGCTAAACCGATTCTTGTATTTGGTAAGTCGAAGCGAAGTGTTTCTTTCGCTTTCGCTGTCAGATTCTCATTGCCCGTTGTCTTACCTGCAATCGTTGCATTACTTACAAATGGTCCTTTATTTCCGCTCAAGGTTACTTTCACCACATACTTAATCGTGTCAATAGCGTTTGGTAACATATAACTTCCAATTTTCACAATGCTCGAATCCGTTGCACTGTATAAATCATTTGGAATCAAATTCGTTTTAACACCTGTACTTGGTTTTGATATAATCTGATACGTCACTGGCGTTTTGAATGTTTTTGCTAAGTCATTGTAGAAGGTTACATTTTTCAAAGTATCCTTACAAACGTTCTTCGCAATCAAACGATAGGTTACATTATAAACTCCATTAGAAACTTTCGCCGTATCAAGAATTGCCATTGCCAAATTGATATTACAAGTATTTACTGGTGGTACAATTACTGTGTCTTTCGTCACAGTGATTGAAGATGTACTTGTATTATTTGACGTAATCAAATCCGCTTTGCTTGAATTACAGATTCTCACTGTATTTGCAAATGTACCTACCGTTGTCGCTTTCGTTATGTATGTGAATGTGCGAGTTTTACCTTTACTGATGGTATCAACCTTGATGGTTACGCTATCCCCTGCTTTGATAACTCCTGTTCCAGATACGTAAGTCACGCCACTTGGAAGTGGATTACATAGTTGAACATTCTTCGCAAACCCTACACCATTATTAGTTAAAGTAACTGTATAAGTCACATTATCACCCACTTTGTAAGTTGCTGCATTTGCTGCAATCACAACTCCCAAGTCTGCATAAGTTGTGTCAGATGCTGGTACTAATACCACCGTCGAAACATTGTTTGTCAAGATTGGGTCGGTTGGTGATGTTTTCGTAATCTTCGCTGTGTTACTGATAATCGTATCCTTATTTACTTTCGCTTTATAAGTATAAGTTACCGAACTACCCACTGGAATTGAAGCCGTAGCCACTCTTAAAGTATCTCCTTTTTGTGAAGGGTCACCCGATTGGAATGTCAAGAATTTTGGTAAGATATTATCAACCACAACATTGGTAGCCACTTTTGGACCATTGTTCGTTATTTTGATAGTGAATGTTACCATATCATCTTTGGCAATCAATTGTTTATCAGCCGTTAATAAAAGAGCCAATTCAGCTTCTTGAATAACCCCTGTATTAATCGTTACAGATCCATTATTATCCGTTCCATTATTGTTGTTTGAATTTGGATCTGGATTATTCGATGTACCCGTTCCTGTGATTACTACTGGACCAGTACCTGTAAGAATTGATTTATAAACATAAATCTTCATTCCGTTCTTCACTAAGCTATCCAACTTACCAGTCAATACTTTTCCATTAATTACTAATCCACCTGTTTGTAAAACATAGGTCAATTTATCTGGTACTGTGCTTGAAACCGTTACATTTTTAGCCGTTGCTGGTCCAAGATTGGTAACTTTAATCGTTGTTGTTACGGTATCTCCTACTGAGTAATTTATTTTATCTGTCGTGATAGTTACCACAATATCAGATGAATTTGCAGGTGGCACCGTTACAATCACACTTCCATTTGGATTACTTCCATTGTTGTTGTTCTGATTTGGATCAGGATTGCTTGATGTACCTGTTGAACCAACCGTTACTGAAGTCGTTGAACCTGTAATCTTGCCTACCCATGTATAAACCTTAACACCACCACTAATTAAGCTATCTAATGTTCCATTCAACAAAGTACCTGTTTTCACTAAACCACCTGTTGAAGTTACATAAGTCAATCCACTTGGAATTGGTGATGATACCGATATATTTTTACCTGTTGCAGGTCCATTGTTTTTCACGGTGATAGTAATCTTCACTGTGCTATCTAAAGCTATGTTATTTTCAGTCGTAACCGTTATCTGAATATCAGCATCTGTTGAAGTTGATATTCCATCTTTATTTTCAACCGTAATTTTCGTTACTAATGAGAAACAACCTTGTGCATTTCTATAACAAGCGTAATATATCCCTGCTCCTACTGCACTCGGATTCGCAACACTTAATGCACCTGAGTTTGCTCCTGTTTTAAATACTAAGGTTGCTCCCGATGGTAAATTACTTACTACTAATTTATTCAAATCAACCGTTGTTCCTCTGTCAATTTTCACGCTGTTAGCTACTGGTGCATTTGGAATTGCTAAGTAATTAACGGTTGCAGTGTCAGACTCAATTGAACAACATTTGTTTGCATCAATCAATTTGTAATAATAGCCACCTGAGTTCTTAACAGTAATTGTTCTTGTTGTTGCAAAAACCGTTGATGGACTACCAACTTTAAACCACATATAGGTATAGTTCCCTACGGTTGCTGACAATTTCACTGAATCCGTTCCACATGAATTTAAGTTTCCAGTAACTGCAACTGTTGGCTTGAATTTCACACCTTGCATTGTCAATACCATCGTGTCAGTTTTCGCAACGCATGGTCCTGAACCATCTGGGTCATTTGTGCAGATAATCAATTTAACCGTTCCTGCCAATACATCCGCTAATGACGAACGATAAGTAGCGGTTGGTAACATTGGATTATCAAATGTACCCGAACCTGTTGTCTTCCAAACAATGCTGGTTGCAACTCCTCCATAAGTTCCAGATAATTTATATATTTTCTCTGCACAAATTGTTGCATCTTCACCTGCACTTACTGTGGCTGGGGTTTTAGCACAATCTTTTGGCGTACAGTCTGTGTTGATATAAGTATTGATTACACCTGGTGATGAATAACATCCTGTTCCAGTTTTCTCAAATACATAATATGTTCCTGTTCCTACTGCATTTGGCGATGAAACCACTGGTGAGGTTGATAACACCCCTGTATGATATTCAAATATGCCTCCTGCTGATAAAGTTGATGTTACTCCCGATGCTAAATCTACCGTTAAGAATGGACAAACATTGTTCAAGTTCTTCGTAGTTGGTGTTTTAATACCTGCTCCTACCGTTACTGTCACTGGGTTTGATTTACCAGACTCACACTTATCTAATTTACAAATGGCTGTGTAAGTAGTTGTTGCATTTGGTTTTGCTGTAATTACATTTCCAACTTGTCCGTCATTCCAGATGATTGTACCAGTGCAATTTGTGGCAGTCAATGTTACTTGAATTCCTTGACAAATTGAAGTTGCATTACAAGTTACAGATGGTGCTGGTGGATTACCCACGTTCACCGTCGCTACACTTGATGCAGCTGAGGTACAAGTTCCAATAGTACAAGTGGCTGTATAATCGGTTGTCTTAGTTGGAGTAGCCGTAACGATTGCTCCTGTCTGACCATCTGACCATTTAACTGTTCCTTCACAACCCGTTGCATACAACGTGATTGTACTTCCTGCACAAATTGTACTTGTTGCACAAGAGATAGTTGGTACTGATGGAACTGTTACTGTTACCGTTACTTTATTTGATTCTGGGCTGTTACAAGTTCCTTGCTTACAAACCGCTGAATAAACAGTTGTTGCGTTTACTATTTCAGTAATTGTTGCTCCTGTTTTACCATTCGACCAAACCACTGTTCCTGACGTACAACCAACTGCAGTCAATACTACTGTTCCTCCTGCACAAACACTTGGTGGCACAGATGTTATGGTTGGGGCATCTGGCGTTCCAACTTTCACCGTTACAGGTTCAGATGTTTTTGCTTCTCCACAACCATCAACCGTACATTTCACTGAGTAGATTGTCGTTATAGTTGGTTTAACTGTGATGCTTGCGGTGGTTGCTCCGTTGCTCCATAATAAAGCACCATTACAATTATTAGCCGTTAATGTTACCTCTGCACCTGCACAAATTTGTGTACTAGTTGGAGTAATATTTGGCGTTGTTGCCCCTGGTAATACCGTTACTTTCACACTTGCCGAAGCATCTATTGCACAAGCTACACCTGAGCAAGTGGCTGTATAGGTAGTTGTTTCAGTTGGTTTAACGTTGATGCTTGCACCTGTCAAACCGCCTGTCCATGTAATTGTTCCAGTACATCCTACTAATGTCAATGCCGTTTCAACACCTGCACAAATTCTTGGGCTACTTGCCGAAGCTGTCAAATTCAACACAATCGCTGGATTAACCGTGATTGTTTTATCGTTTGATTTAGGACTCTCACAAGTATTTACCGTACAAGTTGCTGAATAAACAGTTGTTGTTGATGGTCTAACTGTAACGGTAGTTCCTGTGCTTCCGTCTGACCATTTAACCGTTCCAGTACATCCAGTCGCAGATAATGTTACGCTTTCTCCTGCACAAATTTCAGTTTTAGTACATGAAATCACTGGTGCTGGACCTGCAGTGTTTACTTTGATTGCTAACTCGTTTGAAACATCTGACTTACAAGTCGCTGATTCACAAGTTGCTGTATATTTTACGTCAGCGGTTGGAGTTACTGTTCTTGGAGAACCAGTTACACCATCCGACCATTTCACTGTTCCATTACATCCATTGGCAGTTAATGTTACTGTGTTACCAGCACATATTTCCAATTTATTAGCTGTAATTGTTGGTTTAGCAAAATCCGTTACTGTGATATTTCTTTTCAATGAACTTCCACTTACACAAGTACCGATTGAACAAGTTGCAGTATATGAAGTTGAAACCAATGGTTTAACCGTTATAATCGTTCCTTTTTGTCCATCAGACCATGTTACTATTCCACCTTCACAACCTGTTGCTGTTAATTCAACCGTTGAACCTGTACAAATTGTCGAAGTTCCTGAACTTACAATTGGTGGTGAAGGATTCGCTACTTGAACTGTTACTGGTGATGATTTATCTGATGTACAATTTATTGAACTACAAGTTGCATAATAGATTGTTGTTGCAATTGGCTTAACAACAATAGTTGCTCCTGTTAGAGTTTTTCCATCATAATACCAAGTTACTTTTCCTGTACAACCCTCAGCGGTCAAAGTTGCTTCGCCGCCTGTACAAATCGTCAAATCTTTTATTTTGATGGTTGGAACATCAACTGGTTTCACAGTCAAAACGTAAGGTTTTGAAACTTCGCTTGTACAACCATTTAAAGAACAAGTAGCTGTATAAGTTGTTGATACTGTTGGGAATACAGTGATTGTAGAAGTCTCTTGACCTGTACTCCATTTCACTTGTCCATTACAGTTCATTGCTGTTAATGAGATTGTTTCGCCTGGGCAAATCTCTCCTTTTTCGCACACAATAACTGGTGGTTTTGGATTTGGTGTTACAATCACATCAACTGATGCCATAGTACTCACACAGTCAAACTCTTTACAAATAGCTTTGTATGTTTCTGAAACAGTTGGGCTAACCGTAATCTGTGGACCAGTCTGTTTTGGTGAAGTTTGCCATTCAACTACTCCTCCACAACCTTTGGCTATTAAAGTAGTAGATTCTCCTGCACAAATTTTGCTTGGTGAAGCTGATAACAATGGAGAATCCACAGTAATCACTTTCACTTCCACAGCATTTGATTGCTCACTCTTACAATTATCTTTCTGACAATAAACGGTATAAGTTTGATTTGTCTTAGGACTTACCGTGATGCTACTTGTTGTTCCACCGTTACTCCATATAAATGATGAACCTACACAACCTGTTGCTGTTAATGTAACTTCTCCACCTAAACAAATAGTTTTCTGAGTACATCCGCAAGCAATTACTGGTTTATCTATGTTACAAATAAATGTTGAATTAATATCAACCGCATCATCATCATCTTCATCAGGTTTTGTTGAAGCATTGCCTGGTGTTGAATCTGGGTCTTTTTGGTCTGATTTACTAACTTCTGCCAAGTTTGTAATTTTACCTGTTGCTGCAACTTTTGCTTTGAATGTAAATACTGCTGTTGCTCCTTTGGCAATGCTTGCAGCCGTTCCTGTCAATACACCTGCACTTTCAGTTAAAGTTGATGAACTTACATAGGTCAAACCTACTGGCAATTTATCTTTTACTTCAACATTCGTTGCTGTGTTTGGTCCTGAGTTTAATACAGTAATGGTATATTCAATCTCATCTCCTGTATTTACTACTGTTTTACTAACTGTTTTCGTTAAGCTCAAATCAGCAATATCAACTACATTTATTGTTACTGTTGAAGTATTGTTTGCTAATTTAGTTGGGTCTTCGTTCGTTCCAGAAATGGTTGCAGTATTAACTACTGAACCTTTTTTACCTAAGGTTACTTGAATCAATAAAGATTTAGTTGAACCTTTCGTGAAACTTCCAATCGTCCAAACCCCTGTTGTACTGTTATATTCTCCCGTTGGTGTTGAGCTTACATACGTTGCTCCAGCAGGAAGTAAATCTGTCACTTTTACATCAGTTGCATTAGCATCTCCGATGTTTTGTGCTTCAATTGAGTAAGTAGCAGTTTGACCTAACAAATAATCAGGCGTTGTTATCGCATCTGGTGTATAAACCTTTTTGATTACTGCCAAATCTGTCAAACATTTCTTAACTGTAAATGAAATTGAAGAACGCTCACTCACACAACCATTTGGTGTAGTTGCCTCTGCATAGTAAGTATAAACTCCTTCGGCAGTTGGTGTAACTACGAAACCATCATCAGTTGCTGTTCCAAGTGAAGTCGTGCTGGTTGCTGTTGCATACCATTGCACTATATTTCCTTGGCTTACCGAGAATAATTTGTTTCCATCTCCCAAACAAATAACTGGCTCACATCTCAAACTTGTTGGTGGAACTGGTTTTGCTTTCAAAGTTAAAGTTCCTTTCGCTGAAGCTGCATTACATTTCGTATCTGTTCCATCTGGGTCATTAGTTGTAAACGTAAATTCTACTGAACCATTCGTTACATCAGCCGCAGATGGTGTATATTTTGCTGATAAACTTGTTGCATTATCAAATGTTCCTGTTCCGTTTGAAGTCCAAGTACCACTTGTTGCACCTCCACCGAGTATTGCACCCAATTGAATAATTGCCGAAGTATTTCCACAAACTGAAGCAATTGGTGAAATTGAAACCGTTGCTGGATTCGTACAAGTACAAGGCGTAATCGTAACCGTTACAGCAACACCTCCACTATAACATCCTGCCGTTGATTTGGCAAAAGCATAATAAGTTCCTGCACCTACTGTGCTTGTATTCGTAATGATTGCCGATGCAACATCATTAGCAACGTGCCATTCAATTGTACTTCCTGATGGAATGGTTAAGATGGCATCTGCCAAATTAACCGTTAGCAAATTTCTCGTACAATCATTAGCCAATGATGATTTTGCAACTGGATTTTCTGGTTTTTGATTAACTGTTACTACTACCGAACCACGCTTACTTGGACAAGCTCCTGGCACAACCAAAGTAGTTTCTACATAATAAGTAGTATTAATTGTTGGAGAAACCTCAATTGATTGCGTTGTTGCGAAAGGTGTGGTTGCAGTTGCTGATGTAAACCAAGCATAAGAAATTCCTACTACAACTGGTCCATCAAGACCTATTATTACTTTCTCTCCTGCACAAATAGTTTTATTAGCAAAAACTGGTGCTGCTGGAATTGGGTTCACGTTGAACTTAACACCCGTTGCATCCAATGCCGCACACAAACTTTTCTGAGTAATATTTGAAATTACATCTGTTGCCTTTGTTGTTCCAAAAACGATTGTTGATAAATCAAGGAAACTTCCATTGGCTGAGTTGCCATCATATACTAAGGTATGAATTCTATATTCGCCTGTTGCCGTCACCGTGAAAATTGGTGCATTTGAAATTTGCTGAATTACTAAATTCGAACCTTTCGTTAATACATATTTCACTAAATATCCCGTTGGAACCGTTGGCGATGTTGCAACTGTTGCAGTCAATACCACTGAACCAGCATCTGGCAAACAGAAGTTGGGAGTAGTGGTTGCCAAAGTTCCTGCATTAATATTACAGTCAGCTTTAACCCCTGCATCAATGGTCAAATTATTACGACCAATATCTCCAAGTGGTTTTGTTACATCTATATTGATAATGCCTGAGAATCCACCCGTACCTGCATCTGAATCCTCCGCAGAAGTTCCAACATTTGGCGTAACGAATGTTTTACCCGAAGGCAAAACGAATTTCACTTTATAAGCTCCTGATTCTAAGTCAGTAAACAAATATTTACCATCAGCAAGCGTTGTGAATGATTTGATTGGAGTTGTACCTGTTGAAGTATATAATTCAACTGTTACTCCTGCAACTCCTGACTCACCTAAATCTTGTTTATTATTTCCATTTGAATCTAAGAAAACAAAATCTCCGATTGTTCCTTTATTTGGAATTAAACCAGCATCAACCGTTATGTTGTTACGTGCTGGGTCACCAATTGATTTAGAAGCGTCAATCGTGATTTTTCCAGATTTCCCAGTAGCATCAGGGTCTGAATCTGTTGCCGTTGTTCCTGCTCCTGTTGGAGAGAAAGTTGAACCTGTTGGTTTATCGAATATTACGAAATACTCTCCTGAAGGAACAATAAATTCATATTTACCATCTGAATCCGTTGTTGTTGAAGTAATAATATTACCGTCTTTATCAGTTAAAGTAACTTTCAAACCAACAATCTTTGTATCACCCGCATCTTGAATTCCGTTTCCATTATTATCATTGAAAACATAGTCTCCAATTGAACCCAATGGAATAATACCCGCATCAATGTTTGGATTATTACGAAGTGTGTCTGTGGTTGTTTTTGTTACATCAATCGTAATTAAACCACTTTTACCATTTGCACCAGCGTCACTATCTTTTTCAGATTTATTTACACCAGTACCTTGATATCGTTTCGTAAACTGACTTTGAATCGGAGCAACAAATTCTACTTGATAGTCTGTCGCTGAAGTTAAACCAGGGAAATTGTATTTTCCGTTGGCATCAGTTGTTGTTGTTGAAGATAATACTCCACCTTTATATAAGTTTACCACAACGTCTTTAATGCCAGGCTCGCCTGTATCTTGAATTCCATTTCCGTTATCATCACGGAAAACAAAATCTCCAATTGAACCTAAGTTACCAATAACCCCCGCATCAATGGTTGTATTGTCTTTTGCAAGACCAGTGCCTTCAACATCTATATTAATAACGCCCGAAAAACCATTAAGTCCAGCATCTGAATCTGTTGCTGGTGTTCCTGCTCCTGTTGGAGAGAACGTTGAACCCGAAGGAAGTACAAATTTTACCTTATATGAACCTGTTTGTAATGAATCAAATAAATATTTCCCATTTGCTCCAGATGTAACTTCTCTTAAAAGTGTTAAGCCATCCGATGTATATAATTGTACTTTAACACCTGCTAATGGAGTATCAAATGCATCTTGAATTCCATCTTTATTAACATCCGTGAAAACATAATCACCAATTGAACCAAGTGGGCCATAAATAAACTTAGCAGGACAACATCCATTAACAGGACAATTTTTTTCACTTGCCGTAAACGCAAATTCTGTGTAAGCTGTAATGTCTGTAATAATAATACTACTTTTATCTGCACTTAAAATAACGCCTGGAGTAGTAGATGTTACAGCGACAGCACCACCATTTCCAACTTTCTTAGTCCAATTAATATTAGTATATCCAGCAGGAAGAGTTATAGTGAATTCATCTCCCTTGTAAAAATAATCTTCAATTGAAAAACATACTGCATCTTGATCATCTTCACCAACAACATGATTGTTTGGCGTAGAATCTAAATCAATTTCTACTTCTTTAGTAATTTCAGCAGTATTGAAAAATAAACCTCTTTTGACAACCGTTGCAACAATCGTCATGGTTAAGTCAGTAGCGGTTGCTGGCACTTCACCAATATTCCAAACTACAGTTGTTACACCCGCAGTTGTAGAATTAGTAGTAGAACCAACCCCAACACTTGCCGATTTGAACGCAACTCCATCAGGCAGAACATCAGTAAGTTCAACGCCAGTGGCTTTTAAAACACCATCATTTCTTACTTTAATGGTATAAGTCACGTCCTGACCAAGCAAAGGACTTTGATTATTTATAGTTTTTTTAACCGAAACGTCAGGCTGTGGCGTGGTTGAGCCAGTCTGAGCCAATGTTCCAAACGCTGTAAACAACGTCAAAAACATCATACTCGCCCAAGAACGCATGGCTGGTTGGTTAAATATCTTATTACTGAGTAGTTTCGAGCCACCCAAATTCGATAAAATGCCAAAATCCCGCTTAGCAGAGCCAAGAGGGGCATTATTATCGGAAGCGGTACCGATTATTACCGATAGAAAATTCTTGAATTGCTCCAAAAACTGTCCATGAAGCGACTGCTCACTACTGGTAATCGCTCGTTTCAGGTAAGTAAAAAGATTCATTTGCTGTATGTTTAATTGATAATTTATATGCGAAGAATGTGATTCTCTTTTAATCACAACATCAGAAATAGCCGCCTCAACTGTTGTATTTCTAATAACAATTGATTGACATTGAACTATATTTATTGATTTCTCAATAAATATAGTCTCAACAATTGGCTCAACAATTTTTTGTTGCATAAATAATTGTTTGACTTTTCTGAACAATTCTCTGGTAAAAGGAAATATACTTCCTTTTGATTCTGAATTGGATATTTTAGTAAGGTTCGTTTGGTTGCTTGCACCATCAGTGAACGTAAAAGTTCCTTTCATCTGTTGCTAATTTAATAGTTTTCTAAACTGTCTTTAAGCGACTAAGGTAATCTCTAATGCTATTATTTTAGCAATTCGAATACATAAACCTATGGATAATAGCAGTTTGGACTATGATTTTATGAATAATACACCAAAATTGTGCCAAAAAGACGCTTTATTTTGGAGTTTGTAATAATTCAAGAAACACAATGCCTTAAAACATTGATAATAAACCAATTAATGACATATTCACTTTCGATAAATGATAATTATATCAAAATTATCATTTAAAGACTCAATTTTATTTGACTTAAAATTGAGTCTTGCGAGTTTAGCGAAAATTATGCCAAAAATTTTCCATTAGATTTTGTATAAAATCTAAAAAATTTAATTAATAAATAATAAAAAATAGAAATCGTCTGGATAACGGCCTATAAAACGTAGGCAATAACAGACATGGATACCATTTATGGTAAAAGAAGGAATTTCG
>Ga0213847_1123964_pt1 | contig 15187 bp, 14 predicted proteins | sample EEC_MetaT_FD_165035 | JGI IMG/M metagenome (GOLD analysis project Ga0213847, IMG submission 165035) | Metatranscriptome of freshwater microbial communities from pre-fracked creek in Pennsylvania, United States - EE:C (Metagenome... | ecosystem: Environmental > Aquatic > Freshwater > Creek...
ACCACGCTGCGGGCGCTGCGAACCATTGGTGAGACGCTGACGGCCCATTTTGAGCGTGTCGGTGGGATCGAGGTTTTGGTGCAAGGCCAATGGCCCAAACGGCGGTTGATGGCCCGCTTCCGCGAGAGCAACGCCTCCGGTCAGCGTGGTTGTGTGCTGGTGGCTTCAGCCACATTTTGGGAGGGTTTTGATGTGCCTGGGGAGGCGCTGCAATTGGTCGTGATCGACAAACTGCCTTTCCCACCACCCCATGATCCGTTGGTGGAGGCCCGTTCGGCGCGGTTAGCGTCTGAAGGGCGCAACGCGTTCAATGATTATTTTGTGCCCGAAGCCACGGTGGCGCTCAAGCAAGGCACGGGCCGTTTGATCCGTCAAGAGACCGACCACGGTGTGCTGATCGTTTGCGATACACGGTTGGCCAGCATGGGCTACGGCAGGCGGATTTTGGCGGCACTGCCTGCGATGCGCAGGCTACATTCGGACAGTGAGTTGACAGCGGCGCTGGCAGCTTTGCTGCCTTACCAGAACTTCCACCACGCATTACCAGAGGATTTGTAGCCTTGCGTGATGTACTCGCTTTGAGGGTAGTTGGTGGCCAACACGCGCTTGGCATCGTCACGCAGCTGGGTCATGCCTAGCGCGTCGTAGGACTTGGCCAGAATGAACAAGGCTTCTTCCAAAGCAGGCACGTCCCGGTAATCGTTGACGGCTGTTTGTGCCCGGTTGGCTGCAGCCACATAAGCGCCACGGCCAAAGTAGAAGCGGGCCACGTGCACCTCGTACAAGGCCAGGGAATTGACGATGTAGGTCATGCGCAGCGAGGCATCGGAGGCATAGCGGGACTGCGGAAAGCGCTTCACCAGTTCTTTGAAGGACTCGAACGATTCTTTGGCCGCTTTTTGATCGCGCTCAGACAGGTCTTGTCGCGTTAAGCCTGAAAAAAGCCCTAAGTTATCGTTAAAGTTAACGATGGCTTTCAGGTACAACGCGTAATCCAGAGCGGGGCTTGCGGGGTGAAGCTTGATGAAACGGTCAAGCGTGCTAATGGCTTGCGCTTGTTCACCTGTTTTGTAATGGGCATAGGCTCTTTCCAGTTGCGCTTGCTGGGCCAGGGGGGTACCTGCGGCCCGGCCTTCCAGTTTGTCCAGCAGAGGAATCGCCTTGTCATACGCGCCAGAGTTGAGTTCATCTTTGGCCTCGGCGTAAATTTTTGTGGGACTCCAGCCCGCCGTTTTATCTTGTGTGGCGGTGGAGCAGGCCGATAGCACGAATGCAGCAGCAGCCAACGTCAAAGTAGGAACAACCGATAATCGGGCATGACGCAATACATGCAATAACGCAGACAACAACACAGGCAGCTTTCTTGAATCAGGGCAAAACAATTATATCGAGCGGAGCTTTCGCAGAAAGTTTGGCTCTTTCCGACAGCACAGAGGCGGAATTTTCCGCAGACGACGCGGAGGACATGACCGCCGAGGTGGAAAGCCGCCCCTTCACGATAGAAGCCGCCCAGCATGGCGCTCGCGTTGACCGTGCGCTGGCCGATCTGGTGCCCGAGTTCTCGCGCAACTACCTGCGCCAGTTGCTGGAAGCCGGCGGGGTCACGCTGAACGGCAAGACCGTGACCAAGCCTTCGCAATCGGTCAAAGCTGGCGATGCGGGACGGGTTGAACTGCGTGCCACGCCACAAAGCCAAGCCTTCAAACCCGAGGCGATGGCGCTGGACGTGGTGTTTGAAGACGAGTTCCTGCGCATCATCAACAAGCCTGCAGGTTTGGTCGTTCACCCTGCTCCTGGCAACTGGAGTGGTACCTTGCTCAATGGCCTGCTGGCCAGCGACCCCAGCGTGGCTGATTTGCCGCGTGCGGGTATCGTGCATCGGCTCGATAAGGACACCAGCGGGTTGATGGTAGTGGCCCGCAAGCGTGGGGTGATGGATGCGCTGGTCAAGCTGATCGCGTCGCGTGAGATGTCACGCCAGTATGTGGCGATGGCCCACCGCCCTTGGGTGGGGGCGCAAGAGCGCGTGGTGGAAGCGCCACTGGGCCGTGACCCCCGCAATCGCTTGCGCATGGCGGTGGTGGATTTGGAGCGCTCGCCGGGTAAATCGGCCAAAACGACGTTTAAACTGCTACAGAGTTCAGAGCAAGGTTGTCTTGTCCACTGTGCGCTGGACACGGGTAGAACGCATCAAATTCGCGTCCACATGGGCTTTCTGGGCCACGCGCTGGTGGCCGACCCAACCTATGGCGGTGCGCCCGCAGCGGGCATGGTGCGCCAAGCGCTGCACGCCTACCGCTTGGCCTTTGACCACCCGATGACGGGTGAGCCGCTTGTTTTTCATGCTCCGTTGCCCGACGATTTGGTTCAAGGGGTGAAAAATTGGGGTCTCGGTTACAATCTAAACCTGCTGAGCCGTTGATTTTATGAACACTGCGGATGCCTTGCGTATCCTGGAAACAGCGCTGATCTGCTCTCCCTCACCGCTCACGGTGCGCGATATGCGGACGTTGTTTGCAGACGAATTGAGTGCAGACACGCTGAAGATGCTGCTGTCCCAATTGCAGCAAGCATGGTCGCAACGCGGCGTTGAATTGGTGACCATCGCGAGTGGGTGGCGCTTTCAAAGCCGCCCCGAGATGCGGGACTACCTTGACCGCTTGCACCCTGAAAAGCCACCCAAGTACACCCGTGCTGCCCTGGAGACGCTGGCCATCATTGCTTACCGCCAGCCCACCACACGGGCCGATATGGAGGATATTCGGGGCGTTACCATCAATTCTTTGGTGCTCAAGCAACTGGAAGATCGAGGCTGGGTTGAAGTCATTGGTCACCGCGAGACCGTAGGGCGCCCCGGTTTGTACGCCACGACACGACAATTTTTGGATGATTTGGGCCTGCAATCATTGAACCAACTCCCGGCCCAAGAAAACGGCGAACCCAGTGCCCAGCTGCTTGAAGCGATGGCGCAGGCGACCCAAACCAGCCAAGTGACCTTGCCAGATGAAAGTGCAGAGCTTCCTGCCACGACTGTTGACGAAATACCTCTATGAACATGCCAAACACTTTGCCAACTGCGCAGCAAAATCTGCTGTCTGATACCCCTTCTCCTTTTGATACCTTGGTCACCGAAGCTAAACCTGCTCCGGCAGCTATGCAATTGTTCGATGCGGTGATTTCTGGTGAGTTTGATGCCTTGCAAGAAGGTGATGTCATTGCCAGCACCGATCCCGTTAAACGTGTGCTGTTGCCGCAAGAAGACAGCCCTAAATTACATAAAGTGCTGGCGCAGGCTGGCATGGGTTCGCGGCTGGAAATGGAGCAGTTGATTACGGAGGGCCGTATTTCTGTCAATAACGAGCCAGCCCACATCGGCCAGCGTATTCAGTTTGGTGACAAGGTTAAGGTCAACGGCAAGCCTATCAATGTGCGGATTCAGCCGCCGCCAGCCCGTGTGATTGCTTACCACAAGCCTGCGGGCGAAGTGGTCACGCATGATGATCCGCAAAACCGTCCCACGGTGTTTCGTCGCTTGCCCAAACTGTTTCAAGGCAAATGGCAGTCGGTCGGTCGGCTTGATTTGAATACCGAAGGCTTGCTGCTGTTTACCAGTTCCGGTGAATTGGCGAACCGTTTGATGCACCCCCGTTTTGGGCTGGAGCGCGAATACGCGGTGCGTGTGCTGGGTGCATTGAAAAAAGAAGAGAAGCAAAAATTGCTAGATGGTGTGCAGCTTGACGATGGCCGGGCCCAGTTTGGCAGCATTGTGGATGGCGGCGGTGAAGGCTCAAACTGCTGGTACCGCGTCACCATCTCCGAAGGCCGCAACCGTGAAGTGCGACGGATGATGGAGGCGGTAGGCCATGCGGTGAGCCGTCTGATACGGATTCGGTATGGCGCTATGCTTTTGCCACGGGGTCTGCGGCGCGGTGCTTGGATGGAGCTGGAGGATGCGGACATTCAAAAGCTGGTCAACGCGGCAGGTACAAACCGTTCGGTGGTGGACGGTGCAGAAGAGGGTACTGACGTCCGGCAAGAGCGTGGTCCACGCCGAGGTGCGGGCAACAATGCCAATATGGGACGAAAGAGCGGATCGCCACGGGACAGTGGCCGCGCCATTGGGCGTGGCCCCAGCGTGCCAGCGGGCGCGCAGTCCCGGTCAAGCAATCCCCCCAATCGAGCCAATAACCGAGGTGATCGTCCGGCACCGAGCGCGCAGCCTGATCCCATGAAAACAGCGTTTGGCTATATTGGTGCAGACAGTTTTACCCGTCAGCGCGATGAGCAAGGCCTACGCCGTGGTCGCCCAGGTGGTGGCGCTGGAGGAGGCGGTAATCGCGGTAACAGCAATGGGCCACGCCGTGGTGGCCGTTGATCACTTTGCAAGCTAAAATCGAAGGCTGTCTGGCGTTTGGTGGGTGAAGACCGAACCAATGCCAATCTTGTGATTTGAATTTTCAATCTGATTTCAAATTTAACCCTTTTTACTTAACGTTGATTTAAAAACCATGGCTATCGAACGCACCCTCTCCATCATCAAACCTGACGCTGTTGCTAAAAACGTGATTGGTCAAATCTACGCGCGTTTTGAAGCCGCAGGCCTCAAAGTGGTGGCTGCACGCATGGCTCACCTGTCGCGCGGCGAAGCGGAAGCGTTTTACGGCGTTCACAAGGCACGTCCTTTCTTCAATGATCTGGTGACCTTCATGATCTCCGGCCCTGTGATGATTCAGGCGTTGGAAGGTGAAAATGCGATCCTGAAAAACCGTGATTTGATGGGCGCTACTGACCCGAAGAAGGCAGAAGCCGGCACTATCCGTGCTGACTTCGCGGACAGCATTGATGCCAATGCTGTTCACGGTTCTGACGCTGCTGAAACTGCAGCAGTTGAAATCGGTTTTTTCTTCCCCGGCATGAATGTTTACTCGCGTTAAGCGGGTAAACAGGCAGGTCAAGGGCTAACGTGTGATGATGGTCAACCTGCTCGATTTCGATCTCGAAGGGTTGGCGGCCTTTTGTGAGCGGCTGGGGGAAAAGCGTTTTCGCGCCACCCAGCTGTTCCGCTGGATTCACCAACGCGGTGCCCAGCAATTCGATCACATGAGCGATCTCGCCAAGTCGTTGCGCGAGAAGCTGGCCAACGTGGCTGTGGTGCAGGGACTGTCCATCCTGTCACAGCACGAATCTGCCGATGGCACTATCAAATGGTTGTTTGATGTGGGTGCTGGCGATGCGGTAGAGGCCGTTTTTATCCCTGAACATGACCGCGGCACGCTGTGCGTGTCCTCGCAAGCGGGCTGCGCTGTGGGCTGCCGATTTTGTTCTACTGGGCACCAGGGCTTCAGCCGTAATTTAACAACCGGCGAAATCATTGCCCAGCTTTGGTTTGCCGAACACTTTTTGCGCAAGCACCTTGGGCGCGATGAGCGCATCATCTCCAACGTTGTGATGATGGGCATGGGTGAGCCTTTGCAGAATTATGGTGCCTTGGTGCCCGCATTGCGAATGATGCTGAGCGACCACGGTTACGGACTCTCACGGCGCCGGGTCACGGTATCGACTTCGGGCGTTGTGCCAATGATGGACAGACTGGGCCAAGACTGCCCGGTCGCACTGGCGGTATCTCTGCATGCCCCCCTCGATGCTTTGCGCGATTCGTTGGTACCGCTGAACCGTAAATACCCTTTGGCTGAGTTGATGGACGCTTGTGTTCGCTACTTGGCGTTTGCACCGCGTGACTTCATTACTTTTGAGTACTGCATGCTGGATGGCGTGAATGATCAAGTTGAACATGCCGAGCAATTGATTACTTGGGTCAAAACGCATGGCGGGCAGGGTGTTTCATGCAAATTCAACCTGATTCCGTTCAACCCGTTTCCTCAATCAGGCCTGCTGCGCTCATCTGCAGCACAAGTGACCTTGTTTGCCAAAATCTTGTCCGATGCGGGCATTGTGACCACCATCCGTAAGACCCGTGGTGACGATATTGACGCCGCTTGCGGCCAGTTGGCTGGTGAGGTGCAAGACCGCACTCGCGTGGTGCAGCGTATGGCGTTTGTGCGAGATGCTGTGCCAAGGCATCAAATCCAAGTGGATCCTATGGCGATTGCAAGCAATTCGAAGGCACAGGTATGACACAACGCTTTTTAGGTATTTTGCTTTTGTTCTTGGCATTGTCACAACTCGGTGGGTGTGCCAATGGTGTTCGCAATGTGTTGCCTGCCGAGACCGATCAAGCTACGGATTCAGATGAAACGCCGGTGCGCAAGCGTGCCCGTTTGCGTCTGGAGTTGGCTGTCAATTATTTTGAACAAGGCCAAACGAGGGTGGCTTTGGACGAGGCCAAACAAGCCTTGGTGCAAGACCCCAATTATGCGGAAGCCCATAATCTGCGTGGCTTGATCTACCTGCGGCTCAACGATATGCGCTTGGCTGAGGAAAGCTTCAAGCAGTCCCTGGCCTTGAACCCCCGTGATGGCAACGTGTTGCACAACTACGGATGGCTGATGTGCCAACAAGGGCGTTATGCCGATGCTGACACAAGTTTTGGCCAAGCCTTGGCCATTGCGGCGTACCGTGACCGCTCTAAAACTTTCATGGCACAAGGTCTGTGTGAATTGCGGGCAGGGAAAAGTGCAGAAGCTGAGCGTAGCTTAGCTCGCTCTTACGAGCTTGACCCTGGTAACCCAATTACGGGTTTTAATTTAGCAACGTTGCTTTTTCGCCGTGGCGATTTAATCCGTGCCCAGTTTTACATTCGCCGTCTTAACAACAGTGAACTTGCCAATTCAGAATCGCTTTGGCTGGGTATCAAGGTGGAGCGCAGACTCGAAAACCGTGAGGCCATGAAGCAATTGGTCGACCAGTTGGCTAAACGGTACAGCCAATCCAAAGAAATGACGTTGTTTGAAAAAGGATCTTTTGATGACTGAGACTGTTGAGTCGGCATTCTGTGCACCAGAGGTGCAACAGCCCAACACGGCTGGTTTTACCGCCGCAGGTGAGATGCTGAAGAAGGCCCGAGAAGAGGCCGGTTTGCATATTGGTGCTTTGGCTGTTTCCTTGAAGGTGCCCGTCAGTAAATTGGAAGCTTTGGAGGCCGGGCATTTAGAGCAGCTTTCGGGGCTCGTGTTTGTGCGGGCATTGGCATCCAGTGTTTGCCGTACCTTGAAGGTGGATCCAACAGCCATCTTGGCAGAATTACCGCAGGCGATTACTGCCCAGTTGCATCAAAAAGGTGATTTGAATGAGCCTTTTCGTGGGGAGGGGCGAGGCATGCGTTTTTTCGCTCGCGACAAATTACTTAAGCCTTCGGTCGGGGTGGTCGCTGTCTTGTTGATTGGTGCTGCTTTGTTGATGTTTTTACCAAACATGCACTTACCAGTACCGTTTGGCGAGAAGGAAGTGGCTTTGGAAGTAATGCCGCTCACCAGTGCTGTGATGGCACCTGTGCTGCCAGAGCGCGTGGCTTCTGCCAATACTGGTACTGCTGTTGTCGCTTTGCCATCGGTACCCACAGACCCCGTTCTGGCGCCAGCTGCATCATCACCTGAAGTTGGACCTGCAAGCGGAGTGCCGATTGCTGCACTTGGCAGCGAGCATGGTGTTTTGGCATTTAAGGCATCGGCCACGTCTTGGGTTGAGGTGACGGATGGCAAAGGTGTTGTTGTATTTCGCAAAATGTTGACTGCTGGCGAGACTGCTCAGGTCGATGGTGTGTTGCCACTCAGAACTGTAGTTGGGCGTGCTGATGCTACCGAGGTGAGCGTGCGGGGTGTTGTTGTTGATCTAAAGTCTGTGTCCAAAGAGAACGTGGCACGTTTTGAGGTTAAATAATGGAACAAAATCCAGCACCGTCTTTTGTCTTGGGTTCGGTTTCAATACCTGCAGCTTTCCCCGCCAAGCACCATAGCCTGCAAGCCCGTGTGAGTTGGGGCGCACGCGTTGTGACCGTAGGGGGTGATGCCCCGGTGCGCGTGCAGTCTATGACGAACACCGATACCGTGGATGCGATTGGCACGGCGATTCAGGTGAAAGAATTGGCGATTGCTGGTTCTGAGATGGTCCGGATCACGGTTAATACACCCGAAGCTGCTGCTGCTGTCCCCTACGTGCGCGAACAGCTTGACCGCATGGGTATTGACGTGCCCTTGATTGGCGATTTTCATTACAACGGCCACCGCTTGTTGACCGATTACCCGGCCTGTGCGGAGGCCTTGTCCAAGTACCGGATCAACCCCGGCAATGTCGGCAAAGGTGACAAGCATGACCGCCAGTTTGGTCAAATGATTGATGCCGCTCTGCGTTGGAACAAACCTGTGCGCATTGGTGTGAACTGGGGCAGTTTGGATCAAGAGTTGTTGGCTGACTTGATGGATCAGAACAGCCAGCGCACCGTGCCGTTTGAGGCTCGCCAAGTGATGTACGAAGCCTTGATTGCATCTGCCATCGGTTCGGCCGAATTAGCGCAGTCTATGGGTATGGCGCGGCAACAAATCTTGCTCTCCTGCAAGGTCAGTGGTGTACAGGATTTGATAGCAGTCTATCGAGAACTGGCAAGGCGCTGTGACTATCCCTTGCACTTGGGATTGACCGAAGCGGGCATGGGCACCAAGGGTACGGTGGCATCGGCGACAGCGCTGTCGATTTTGTTGCAAGAGGGGATTGGCGACACCATCCGTGTTTCGCTCACGCCACAGCCGGGTGAAGCCCGCACCCAAGAAGTTGTTATCGCATCTGAAATTTTGCAATCCTTGGGGCTGCGCAATTTTGTACCCAGTGTCACAGCTTGCCCTGGTTGTGGGCGTACTACCAGCACCACATTCCAAGTACTGGCCAAAGAGATTGACGATTTCTTGCGTGCCCAAATGCCCGTGTGGCGGGTGCGTTACCCCGGTGTGGAAAAGCTCAAAGTTGCGGTCATGGGTTGTATCGTGAACGGCCCAGGTGAGAGTAAGCATGCTGACATCGGCATCAGTTTGCCCGGTACGGGTGAGTCCCCAGCGGCCCCGGTGTTCATTGATGGCGAAAAAGCCTTAACGCTGCGGGGCGACAACATCGCCCAAGAGTTTCACCAGCTGGTTGAAAACTACATTGAGAAGCGCTTCGGCGGCGTTGCAACCGTATCTGAAGGAGTGTGATTCCTATGGCTGAAAAATTGACAGCCGTCAAAGGCATGAACGATATCTTGCCACCGGACTCGGCGCGCTGGGAGTGGTTTGAAGACACTGTGCGCAGCGTGATGGCGCAGTACAGCTATCGCAATATTCGCACCCCTATTGTCGAACCCACCGCCTTGTTTGTGCGTGGTACGGGCGAAACCACCGATATCGTTGAAAAAGAGATGTACTCTTTTGAGGACAGGCTGAATGGCGAGCAGCTGACACTGCGTCCGGAAAACACCCCTGGTGTAGTACGGGCTGCCATCGAGCACAACCTGACTTACGAAGGCGGCAAGCGCCTGTATTACATGGGCCCCATGTTTCGCCATGAGCGTCCCCAACGTGGCCGCTACCGCCAGTTTTACCAACTCGGGGCCGAGGCATTGGGTTTTGGTGGGCCAGAGTTGGATGCAGAATTGATGGTGATGGTGCATCAGCTGTTTGCACGTTTGGGCCTGAATCAAGTGCGTGTGGAGCTGAACAGCTTGGGTGTTCCTGCTGAACGCCAAGCACATCGTGCCGCTTTGATTGCGTACTTTGAGCAGCATCTGGACCACTTGGACGAAGACAGCAAGCGCCGCCTGCAAACCAATCCACTGCGCATTTTGGACACCAAAAACCCGGTCATGCAGCCGTTGGTGGAAGGCGCACCGCAACTGCTGTCCTTTTTAGGTGAGGCCTCGCTCAAGCACTTGGACACCGTCAAAGCTTTGTTGAATGCTTGTGGCGTAGTTTGGCGCATCAACCCCCGTTTGGTACGCGGTTTAGACTACTACAGCCACACGGTGTTTGAGTTCATTACCGACGAACTGGGGGCTCAAGGTACGTTGTGCGGTGGCGGGCGTTATGACGGTTTGTTTGAAATTTTGGGCGGTAAGCCCACACCCGCTGTTGGTTGGGGCATGGGCATGGAGCGCGTTCTGGAGTTGGTCAAAACCCAGAGTTTGGGTGGCGCAGCACTGGTACCTGATGCCTACGCTGTGGTGCCCGATACCGCTAGCCTTCCTGTGGTGATGAGGGTTTTGCAGGACTTGCGCCGTGCAGGTGTCAAAGTGCAAATGCATGCATCCCCTTCTGGGGACGGCATGGGCAGCATGAAGGCGCAATTTAAAAAAGCCGATGGCAGTGGTGCCAAGTACGCCTTGATTTTTGGTGCTGACGAATTGGCTCAAGGCCAAGTGGCTGTGAAACCCTTGCGCGGTGATGCGAGCCAAGCAGCACAAACACTGCTTCCGATGGCGCAGACGCACGCCTTGGCCGCGCAGTTGCTTGCTTAAATTGTGGGCCAGAGCCAATACAAACCGTCCCCCTACAATCCCGCATCTCCTTATATCCCTTTACTCCTCGGCGCTTCATGGCACAACATCTCGATTTAGAAGAACAGGAACAACTTGATCAGCTCAAGCATTTCTGGAAACAGTTTGGCAACCTTATCACCTGGGCCTTGATTTTGGTCATGGGCTCTTTTGCGGCTTGGAACGGTTACCAGTACTGGCAGCGCAACCAAGCGATGAAATCTGCACAGCTTTATGACGAGGTAGACCGTGCCGCCAAGGCCAAAGATTTACCCAAGCTGGAGCGCGCTTTTGGAGATATCAAAGACAAATTTGGAGGTACAGAGTATGCACAGCAAGCGGGTTTGCTGGCTTCCAAGGTGTTTTTTGAAAATGACAAAGCGGACATTGCAAAAACTGCGTTGACCTGGGTGGCTGAGAAATCTGGCAATGTAGGCTACCAAGCCATCGCAAAGCTCCGTCTGTCTGCCATATTGGCCGATAACAAAGCCTATGATGAGGCGCTTAAACTTATCTCTGGAGTCATGCCCAAAGAGTTTGACGGCTTGGTTGCCGACCGTAAAGGCGATATCTTGGCTTTGCAGGGCAAATCCACTGAAGCCAAAGCCGAGTACAGCAAAGCCTATACCGCCTTGCCTGTGTCTGTGGATTATCGACATTTGGTTGAGTTCAAGTTGAATGCCTTGGGTGTTGATCCCAAACCTACCGAGCCTATGGCCACCAGTAGCTCTACCGAGGTTAGTGAGGTTAAGAAGTGAATGCCATGATGTCATTTAAGGTGTTAGACCTTGTCAAATATGCGGTAGCAGCTACTGTTTGTGTAGCAGGCTTAATGGCATGTTCAAGTACTGGAGATAAGCCTAAACCCAAAGAGTTACCTGTTAACCCTGTCTTGCTGAGCGTCAAGCAAGTTTGGACCAGCCGCTTGGGCGGTGTCACAGACGTTGCGTTCCCCGTAGAGATCAGCGTCGTCAAAAACCAGGTGACCCTGGCCAGTTCGGACGGCACAGTGATTGCGTTAGATGCCCGCAGCGGTACAGAGATGTGGCGTGGTGTCGTCGGTGAAGCGCTTTCCGCAGGCGTAGGCAGTGACGGTAAGACGACTTCGGTTGTGACCCGTTCCAACATGCTGGTCGCGTTGGACACAGGCAAGGTACTTTGGCAGCAGCGCTTAGGTGCGCAGGCCTACACTGCACCGTTGGTTGCGGGTGGACGGATTTTTGTTCTCACGGCTGATCGGGCCATCAGTGCCTACGATGCTGAGACGGGGCGCAAGCTGTGGACGGTGCAGCGACCCGGTGAACCTCTGGTACTGCGCCAAGCAGGCGTGCTGTTGGCTGTTGGCGATACCTTGGTATTGGGGCAGTCTGGCCGTTTGGTGGGTTTGAATCCCATCAACGGGACGGTGCGTTGGGAAGCGCCTTTGGCCAATCCTCGTGGCACTAATGATGTGGAGCGCTTGGTTGATTTGGTGGGTCGTGTCAGCCGTGTGGGTGATGTGGTCTGCGTCCGGGCCTTTCAATCCAATGTTGGCTGTATCAACGCCGCGCGTGGCAACTTGTTGTGGACGCAACCCGCCAATGGCGCAGAAGGTGTGCATGGCGATGCAGACCGTGTAGTGGGTACTGAGGCAGACGGCAAAGTACTGGCCTGGAAACGCTCGGACGGGACGCGCTTGTGGTCGACCGACCGCCTTCAATACCGCAACTTGACCGCTCCTCTGGTGCTTGGGCGCTCCATCATTGTGGGTGACAGTAACGGTATGTTGCATTTTTTATCGCGTGAAGACGGGGCCATGCTGGCCCGTCTCAGCACCGACGGTTCTGCCATTGCTGCGGCCCCCGTGGTGGCAGATGGCACGATGATCGTGCTGACGCGCAATGGCAGTGTCTATGGCTTTGTGCCTGAACAGTAAGAATTAATGAAACCAGTTATCGCCTTGGTGGGTCGACCCAATGTCGGCAAATCCACGCTTTTTAACCGTTTGACCAAAACGCGGGATGCTATCGTGGCGGACTTTGCAGGGCTCACGCGGGATCGCCACTACGGCAACGCCAAGCATGGCAAGCAAGAGTTCATCGTCATCGATACTGGGGGCTTTGAGCCGGATGCTGCTGACGGCAGCATGTACCAAGAGATGGCCAAGCAAACCCGCCAAGCGGTGGCTGAGGCTGACGTGGTTGTGTTCGTGGTGGACGCCCGTGCCGGTGTGTCGGCGCAAGATTACGAAATTGCCAAGCTGCTTCGCCGCTTGGGCAAGCCCACGGTGCTGACGGCCAATAAAGCCGAAGGCATGACCGATGGTGCTAAATTGGGTGAGTTTTTTGAATTAGGCTTAGGCGCTGTCTCTGGTATATCTGCTGCCCACGGCCAAGGTATGCGAGATTTACTGGACACCGCGCTGGGACTCCTGCAATTGCCTGATCCGGATGCAGAAGAAGTATTGGATGGCAGCTTGATCAAGCTCGCTGTCGCCGGTCGCCCCAACGTGGGGAAATCTACCCTGATCAACACTTGGTTGGGCGAAGAGCGTTTGGTTGCTTTTGATTTACCAGGTACCACGCGAGATGCCATTTCTGTGCCTTTTGAGCGTGATGGGCAACGTTTTGAGCTGATTGACACAGCAGGTCTGCGTCGTAAAGGCAAGGTCTTTGAAGCTATTGAGAAATTCTCTGTGGTGAAGACATTGCAAGCCATTGAGTCGGCCAACGTGGTTTTGCTGCTGCTTGATGCGACCCAGGGTGTGACCGATCAAGATGCCCATATTGCGGGTTATGCTTTGGAGAGTGGGCGTGCAATGGTTTTGGCGGTGAACAAGTGGGATGCCGTAGATGCCTATGCCCGTGACCAGCTTCAACGCTCCATTGAGAGCCGTTTGCCGTTTCTCAAGTTTGCCAATATGCACATGATATCGGCTAAAAAGCGCCAAGGCTTAGGGCCTGTGTGGTCGTCTATTGTGCAAGCGCACAAGTCTGCCAATTGCAAGATGAGCACGCCAGTACTGACGCGTTTGCTGCTGGAGGCGGTGCAATTCCAAGCCCCTAAACGCGGGAGCATGTACCGTCCGAAGTTACGCTATGCCCATCAGGGGGGGATGAATCCCCCTGTTGTTATTGTCCATGGCAATTCGTTGGAGCATGTGACGGACGCGTACAAGCGTTTCTTGGAAGGCCGTATCCGCAAAGAATTCAATTTATCCGGCACACCTATGCGGATTGAGATGAAAACCTCGACCAACCCGTACGCCGATAAAGATTAGACCTGCCAATCTGGTCAACCCCTCTTGCCGCTGTGGTATCTTTAAGACCTTTCGCCAACCCGACTGACGCAAAAATAAAATAAAGTGTTTACACGCTTTACGCTGTTTAGCTGATGTTTTTTATTTCCCCCATTTTTTACACTTCCCAACACGGAGAATATCGTGAGCAATAAAGGCCAACTTTTGCAAGACCCCTTCCTCAACACGCTGCGTCGCGAGCATGTGCCCGTCTCCATTTATTTGGTGAATGGTATCAAGCTGCAAGGTCAGATTGAATCGTTTGACCAGTACGTCGTTTTACTGCGCAACACTGTGACCCAAATGGTCTACAAGCACGCTATTTCAACCATCGTCCCCGGGCGTGCCGTTAATTTTTCGGCTAACGACGCGGGTGAACCCAGCGCCGCTTGAGCGCGTCCAATCCTTTGCATGACGTGTCTGCCCCTGCCATTTTGGTTGGGGTAGATTTTGGTCGCCCTCATTTTGATGGCGCTCTCGAAGAACTGGGTTTATTGGCGCAAACAGCAGGGTTAATGCCTGTTGGTCGCATCACCTGCAAGCGCCAGTCACCCGATGCCGCCTTGTTTGTTGGCAGTGGCAAAGCTGACGAAATCAAATTCCTTGCCGAGCAACTGGGGGCGGTCGAAATCCTGTTCGACCAGTCCCTTAGCCCTGCGCAGCAACGCAATTTAGAGCGGCATTTGGGCATGCCTGTCAACGACAGAACCTTGCTGATTCTGGAAATTTTCGCCCAAAGAGCACGCAGTCATGAGGGAAAGTTGCAGGTTGAACTGGCCCGCATGCAGTACCTCAGCACGCGTTTGGTACGGCGTTGGTCGCACCTGGAGCGCCAGCGCGGCGGCATCGGTGCGCGTGGTGGGCCAGGTGAATCGCAGATTGAGCTGGACCGCCGGATGATTGGCGACACCATCAAGCGCACGAAAGAGCGCCTGGTTAAAGTCAAGCGCCAGCGCCAAACGCAGCGCCGCCAGCGGGAGCGCCGTGATACTTTTGGTATCTCTTTGGTCGGTTACACGAATGCCGGTAAATCTACGTTGTTCAACGCACTGACCAAGGCGAAAGCCTATGCAGCAGACCAGCTGTTTGCCACCTTAGACACGACCACCCGTCAGCTTTACTTGGGCGACATTGGCCGTAGCGTCTCTTTGTCGGACACCGTAGGTTTTATCCGCGATTTACCACATGGTTTGGTGGATGCGTTTGCTGCGACCTTGCAAGAAGCGGTAGATTCCGATCTGCTGCTGCACGTGATCGATGCGTCTAACCCGTCCTATCCAGAGCAAATTGCGGAGGTACAAAAGGTGCTGCGTGACATCCACGCCGACGATATTCCGCAAGTCTTGATCTTTAACAAGCTGGATGCCCTTGAAAAGAGCCAATGGCCACTGCAATTACAAGATGTGATGGATGTTGACGGCGAACCTGTGCCCCGGTTGTTCGTTAGCGCCCAA
>Ga0213847_1108912_pt1 | contig 13369 bp, 12 predicted proteins | sample EEC_MetaT_FD_165035 | JGI IMG/M metagenome (GOLD analysis project Ga0213847, IMG submission 165035) | Metatranscriptome of freshwater microbial communities from pre-fracked creek in Pennsylvania, United States - EE:C (Metagenome... | ecosystem: Environmental > Aquatic > Freshwater > Creek...
GATGGCACAGGCTTCTTCCATGCTTCGGGTATGGATCAGCGCACCCCGGTCGTTCAGCGATTTAGCAATGATGGCGGCGCGGGGCATGTCGGGCAGCAGGCGGTGAATAGCGGCTTGTACCGCATCGATGTACGCCGCATCGGGGCACAGCAGGATGCTTTGGGCGAGTTCGTCGTGTTCGGCTTGGCTGAACAAGTCCATCGCGACCCAATCGGGCGGCGTGGTGCCGTCGGCCAAGACCAGAATTTCACTGGGGCCCGCGATCATGTCGATGCCGACGATGCCGAAAACTTGGCGCTTGGCTTCGGCAACAAAGGCGTTACCAGGGCCGGTGATTTTGTCCACGCGGGGGATGGTGGCCGTGCCAAAGGCCATAGCCGCCACGGCTTGTGCGCCGCCTATGGTGAAGGCACGGGTGACACCGCCCAAATAAGCCGCCGCCAGCACCAAGGGGTTCTTTTCGCCGTTGGGGGTGGGCACCACCATGATGATTTCACCCACACCCGCCACATGCGCGGGGATGGCGTTCATCAGCACGCTGCTGGGGTAGGCCGCTTTGCCGCCGGGCACATAGATGCCAGCGCGGTCGATGGGGGTGACTTTTTGGCCGAGCAAGGTGCCGTCTGCATCGCGGTAGCTCCAGCTTTGACCGTTGGCTTGCAGTTGTGCTTGGTGGTAGCTGCGCACGCGGTCAGCGGCGGCTTGCAGGGCTTCGCGCTGGGCGGTGGGGAGGTTGTCGAAGGCTTCTTTGAGTTCAACTTGCGTCAACTCCAGCGTCGCCATGTTGTCCGCTTGCAGATGATCCCAACGGGCGGTGTAGTCCAGCACGGCGGTATCGCCCCGCTTACGCACATCGGCGAGGATGTCGGCGACTTGGACAACGATGGCGGTATTAGATTCGACCGAGACGTGCAAACGGGCTTGAAATTCAGCCTCAAATGTGACACTAGCGGTAGATATACCTACGGGGGCAGCTGTTAAATTCACAGTGTTCATCATGGCATTCAGCCTTTCACCACCGCGCCCGCAAACGCATCCAGCATGGGCCGCAGCAGCGCACCTTTGAGCTTCAGCGAGGCTTGGTTCACCACCAAACGGGCGCTGATGTCCATGATGCGCTCCACCTCGACCAGGTGATTGGCTTTGAGGGTGTTGCCGGTGGAGACCATATCGACAATCGCGTCGGCCAAGCCCGTCAGCGGAGCGAGTTCCATGCTGCCGTAGAGCTTGACCATATCGACGTGAACGCCTTTTTCGGCGAAGAAGGTGCGGGCGATGGCGGTGTATTTGGTGGCGACGCGCAGGCGTGAGCCGGAGCGCACGGCCGTGGCGTAGTCGAAATCGTCACGCACGGCGACGCTGACGCGGCATTTGGCGATATTGAGGTCGAGCGGTTGGTACAAGCCCTGGCCGCCATGTTCGATCAAGGTGTCTTTGCCGACCACACCCATGTCCGCACCGCCGTACTCGACGTAGGTGGGCACGTCGCTGGCGCGCACCAGCACCACGCGCACGTTGGGGCGGTTGGTGGCGAGCATCAGTTTGCGGGTGGTTTCGGGGTCGTCCAGCACCTCGATGCCCGCAGCTTTGAGCAGCGGCAGAGTTTCGTCAAAGATGCGGCCTTTGGAGAGCGCCAGGGTAATCATGTTCGCGCCCATCATTTCACCCGTTCGATGTCTGCACCGATGCCACGCAGCTTGGCTTCCATCTGGTCGTAGCCACGGTCGAGGTGGTAGATGCGGTCAACCTGGGTTTCACCCTCTGCGACCAAGCCTGCAACCACCAAGCTGGCCGAAGCGCGCAAATCCGTCGCCATGACGACCGCGCCCGAGAGCGCCGTGGGGCCGCTGGTGATGGCGACTTTGCCGTCGATTTGAATCGGTGCTCCCAGGCGAACCAGCTCATTGACGTGCATGAAACGGTTTTCGAAAATCGTCTCAGTGATCTTGCTGGCCCCCTGTGCCACGCAGTTGAGCGCCATGAACTGGGCCTGCATGTCGGTCGGGAAGCCGGGGTATTCGGTGGTGCGGAACGATTGCGCTTTGAGCGCGGCGCCGCCGGGCGACTGTACACGGATGCCGTCACTTTGCGCGGTGACCGTTACGCCTGCATCGCGCAGCTTGTCGATCACCGCATCGAGGTGGTCGGCCCGGCCGTGACGCAAAAACGCCTCGCCGCCCGTGGCCGCGACAGCGCACAAAAAGGTGCCCGTTTCAATCCGATCGGCCACCACCTGGTGGGTGCAGCCGTGCAGGCGGGCCACGCCCTGGATGCGGATGCGGTGCGTGCCGTGGCCTTCGATCTTCGCGCCCATTTTGATGAGCATTTCGGCCAGATCGACCACTTCGGGCTCTTGGGCGGCGTTTTCCAGCACCGTTTCACCCGTCGCCAAGGTGGCGGCCATCAGCAGGTTTTCCGTGCCTGTGACGGTAACCATGTCGGTGGTGATGTGCGCACCCTTCAGACGTTTGGTGCCGGGTGGCAGGGTGGCGATCATGTAGCCGTGTTCAACGGCGATCAACGCGCCCATCGCTTGCAGGCCTTTGATGTGCTGGTCGACCGGGCGCGAGCCGATGGCGCAACCACCGGGCAGCGACACCGTAGCGCGGCCAAAGCGGGCCAACAGCGGCCCCAGCGCCAGCACCGAGGCCCGCATGGTTTTGACCAAATCGTAGGGAGCTTCCGGGGTGTTCAGGCTACTGGCATTCAGACAGACAGCATTGGTCACGTCCGAGCTGACTGCGCGTTCGGCGGACACGCCCATATTGCGAATCAGCGTGAGCATGGTGACCACATCTTGCAGGTGCGGCACGTTGTTCAGCTGCACCGGGTCGGCCGTCAGCAAAGCGGCGCACAGCTCAGGCAGGGCGGCGTTTTTAGCGCCAGAAATCAGCACCTCGCCCGTCAGCCGGCGACCGCCGCGAATCAGTAATTTGTCCATAGTGAGCTTAAGAATTAAGAGCAGCAGAGGCCCATTCGGCCGGGGTAAACGTCTTCATCGACAGGGCATGCACCTCGTCCGTATGCATGCGCTGGCCCAATGTGGCGTAGACCTGCTGGTGGCGTTGAATCAGGCGTTTTCCCACGAACGCCGTGCTGACGATGGTTGCCGTCCAGTGCCGCCCATCGCCGCTCACGTCAAGGTGGTCGCAGGGCAGGCCCTGGCTGATGAGGGTTTGGAGTTCTTGGGCGGTCATGGAAAGGTGAAGGGTAAGTTGAAATTCAAAAATGATAGCTAACTATGCATTATTCCCCGGGGGAATATGCATATTTTCTTTAAATGGAATGCTCAATGCCTGATTTTGTAACCCGTTTTGAGCAGCGACACCGTCAGCGCGCTGACCACCGCCAGCGCTGAGCCCACCACGCCAAAGCTGACCCAGGGCGAGACATCGCTCACGCCGAAAAAGCCATAGCGAAAGCCGTCGATCATGTAAAAAAACGGGTTCAGGTGGCTCACGCCCTGCCAAAACGGAGGCAGCGAGTGGATGGAATAGAACACGCCACTCAAAAATGTCATGGGCATGATGACGAAGTTCTGAAACGCCGCCAGCTGGTCAAACTTCTCTGCCCACAGGCCCGCAATCAAGCCCAAAGCCCCCATCAGCGCAGCGCCCAACACAGCAAACAGCACAATCCACAGCGGCGCCACACAGCCCGGGTTGCCAAACCACACGGTAACGGCAAACACGCCCAACCCCACCACCAAGCCCCGCACCACGGACGAGGCGACATAGGCTACAAACCAAGCCCAGTGCGACAGCGGCGTGAGCAGCAAAAACACCAAGTTACCCATGATCTTGCTTTGGATCAGCGAGCTGCTGCTGTTGGCAAAGGCGTTTTGCAGCACGCTCATCATCACCAAACCGGGCACCAGGAAAGCGGTGTAGCTGACGCTGTCGTACACCTGCACGCGGTCAGACATCACATGGCCGAAGATCAGCATGTACATCACCGCCGTCAGCACCGGGGCGGCCACCGTTTGGAAGGCGACCTTCCAAAAGCGCAGCACTTCTTTGTAAAACAGCGTGGATGCGCCTTGCAGGAGGTTGTTCATTGCGCACTCCCCGCATTGTTATTACCCGCTTTGTTCATCACGTCCAGAAAGACATCTTCCAGATCAGCTTTGCGAATTTCCACGTCCTGCGCCTCCAAACCAGCCTCACGCACGGCGGCAAGGTACTGCTCAATCTCCAAGGCGTTTTGCGCAGGGAACTGCACGATACGGCCTGTAATACGTGCTTTGACCGCCAAGGAACTAGGGAGTTCGCTATCAACCTTAAAGCGAAGCACGTTTGCAGAAGCGCCTTTAAGCAACTCGCTGGTGCTGGCCAAGGCCACCACACGGCCCGCCTTGAGCATGGCCAGGCGACTGCACAGGGCTTCGGCTTCTTCCAAATAATGGGTGGTCAGTAGCACGGTATGGCCTTGGCGGTTCAGCTTGGCAATGAACTGCCACAGGGTCTGGCGCAATTCCACGTCCACACCCGCTGTGGGTTCATCAAGCACGATGACCGGGGGTTTGTGCACCAGCGCCTGCGCCACCAGCACCCGGCGCTTCATGCCACCCGAGAGTTGGCGCATATTGGCTTCGGCTTTGTCCATCAGCCCCAGGCTGGTAAGTAACTCGTCAATCCAGTCGTCGTTGTTTTTAACGCCAAAGTAGCCAGACTGGATGCGCAGCGCCTCACGGACGTTGAAGAACGGGTCAAACACCAGCTCCTGCGGCACGATACCCAGCTTGCGGCGGGCGGCGGCATAGTCGGTTTGCACATCGCTGCCTTGCACCAGCACACGGCCACCCGTGGCACGGGTCAACCCGGCCAAGACGCTGATTAAGGTGGTTTTACCCGCGCCATTCGGCCCGAGCAGGCCAAAAAATTCGCCCTCTTGGATATCAAAACGTACACCATCGAGGGCACGCAAAGGTTCAGACGGAGGGCGACCCGGGGCAGATCGTGGGGCAGGGTATGTTTTAGAAACAGATTGGAAGGATATAGCAGGCATAGAACTGGCTATTTTAACGGCCCGCCCAACAAGCCCTCCAAGGACAGCGCAAGGCGGCGCTCACGGCGCAGGCAACAACTCCGCTACACCGTAAAGCCCGGCAAGGGCTTGCAAGCGTGGCACCATGCCCAACACTGCAAAAGATTTACCCATCGCCAAAGCCATGCGTCTGCAGTCCAACAGCACGGCCAGAGCTGAGGAGTCAAACCGCAGCAAAGCACTGGCATCGATGACCACCTGTGCAGATACCTGGCGCTGCACGGCCAAGCTGAACTGTTTGGCACAGGCGCTGGCCTGGGTCAAACAGAGAACCGGAGGCAATGTCAGCACGGTACTCACCCCTTTTTGGCGCTGTTGGCCTTGTTGCGCTGCGCCAGGGTAGCGATCAATCCATCCACACCGTTGGCGTTGATCTCTTGCGCGAATTGGCTGCGGTAGGTTTCCACCAGCCACACGCCCATCACGTTGAGGTTGTAAATTTTCCAACCACCGTCAGCCGCTTTTTCCAGGCGGTAATCGAGTTGAATAGGATCGCTTTTGCCACGGATTTCAGTTTTAACGATGACTTCCTTGTCATCAGCACCCATGCGCAGAGGTTTAACGGTGATGGTTTGGTCACTCACCTGCGCCAAAGCACCAGAGTAGGTACGAACCAACAGGGTTTTGAACTCCTCTTGCAGGTGCTTTTGCTGCTCTGGCGTGGCTTGGCGCCAACCGGGGCCTACGGCAGAAGCCGTCATGCGGGCAAAGTTGACGTTGGGCATGATCTTGGTGTCCACCAAGGCGATGATTTTGTTGATGTCGCCCACCATGCTTTTGTCTGCTTTGATGGTAGCCAGCGCTTCAGTGGTGACGCGGTTAATCAAGGCATCAGGGGCTTCGTCAGCCGCCTGGGCCAGGCCTGCGGTGGCCAGCACCGTGACAGCCACCAAGCCAGAGGCAAAACGGGTAGCCATTTGGCTAAAAGTGCGGCGGTTCAAGTTCAACATGTTCATTCCTATCTCTCGGTACGCAGGTGCTGCGCACCTCCAAAACGTGGGCTGCGGCTGGTTGGCTGACAACCCGTTCAATTATTTGCTGGGATCAGACGGCGTTGTGTCGGTGGATGCAGGATCGTCTGGCGGGACTTCATCTTTGTCGCCCAACACCTCGCGTTGGCGCACTTGCAAAAAGACATCACGGGCGAAGGAGTAACGGTCCAGCGCCGCTTCATCAAACATGCCGCCAGCCCGCAACAGGCTGGCACGCAAATCCACGATCCGTAGCAGGTACAACTCATTGCGCAGGGAAACATCCGTCATGTAGCGCACAGGGTCGCCTGTCGCATTAAAGGCACGGGCCGCCGTATCACGCACCGTGGACGGCCCCATGAAGGGCACCACCAAGTAGGGCCCTGATGGCACACCCCAGCGCCCCAAGGTTTGGCCAAAGTCTTCGCGGTGGCGCTCAATATTGAACTCACTGGCGACATCAATCAACCCACCGAGACCCAAGAAGGTGTTCATGTTGAAGCGCATCAAGCTCTCAACTGTCTCCAGCGGCTTGAGTTGCAAGGCGTTGTTGACGGTTGACCAGAAATCCGACAAATTGGCGAAAAAATTGCTCACACCCTTGCGCATCAGGGTGGGTGTGACCTCTTTGTAGGTCTCAGCCACAGGCTTGAGCACAGCTTTGTCCAGCCCTTCATTGAACTTCCACATGCTGCGGTTGAACGGCTCAAACGGGTCACGAGGGTCTTTGTTGGGACCACTGGCGCAGCCTGTCAGCACCATCAGTGACAGGCACGTGACCATCAAGAAAGCACGGCGCAAAGAGGGCCGCAATGAATACGTCAGCATGGTCATTTTTTCGCGCCCCCAACATCCGCCCCTTCAGCACTTGTCCCCGCCCCCGTTTTGGCAGGGCCATCGGCCGCTTTGCTGAACAGAAACTGGCTGATAAGGTTCTCCAGCACCACGGCAGACTGGGTGCTTTGGATGGCATCGCCGCCTGCCAAATTCTTCATGTCCGCACCCGCCTCAATGCCAATGTACTGCTCACCCAGCAGGCCGCTGGTCAAAATCTTCAGCGAGCTGTCTTTGGGAAAAGCGTAGCGCGACTCCATCGCCATGTTGACGCGGGCCTGGAAGGTTTTGTCGTCGAACACGATGGATTCGACCCGGCCCACCACCACACCTGCACTCTTGATGGCGGCTTTGGATTTGAGGCCACCAATGTTGTCGAACTTGGCGCTAACGTGGTAAGTTGAATCAAAATTCAAACTCAGCAGATTGGCTGATTTGAGGGCTAAAAACAACAAGGCCACCAGACCGATGACGGCAAACATGCCAACCCACACATCATTTTTAGAACGTTCCATACCCTTAACCTTTTTGTAAATCTGCTTTAAATACTGAACATTAACGCGGTGAGGACAAAGTCCAGCGCCAACACCGACAGCGATGCCACCACCACGGTGCGCGTCGTCGCCCGGGATACCCCCTCGGGCGTGGGCTGTGCTTCAAACCCTTGCAGCAGCGCGACAAAGGTCACAGTGAAGCCGAAGGCGATGCTTTTGATGACCCCGTTGCCCACATCGCGCCACACGTCCACACCGCCTTGCATCTGGCTCCAAAACGCGCCGGGGTCAATGCCGATCAGCAGCACACCCACGGCCCAGCCACCCAAAATACCGACCGCGCTGAACACCGCTGCCAGCAGCGGCATGGCGATCACACCCGCCCAAAAACGCGGGGCCAAAATGCGGCGCACCGGGTCAACCGCCATCATTTCCATCGCACTCAACTGCTCACCCGCCTTCATCAAGCCGATTTCTGCCGTCAACGATGTGCCCGCCCGGCCCGCAAACAACAGCGCCGTGACCACCGGCCCCAATTCACGCACCAAGCTCAGCGCCACCAGCAGGCCCAGCGCCTCCGATGAACCATAGCGTTGCAGGGTGTAATAGCCCTGCAAGCTAAGCACAAAGCCGACAAACAGGCCCGACACCGTGATGATGGCCAGCGAGTAGTTGCCCAAAAAATGAATCTGGTCACGCAACAAGCCAAAGCGGCGCAGCACGGGGCCGAGCAACAGCACCAGCCGACCAAACAGGCGCGCGCCATAGCCCAAGCCTGCCAATTTACTGCGTACCGCAAAACCGAGGTTAGAAGCGATTGAAAGCATTGAATGCATCACTTGCGCCATCCCATCTTGCCCGTCACGCCAAAATCATCGGCCACATCCGCACCAGGGTAGTGAAAGCGCACCGGGCCTTCGGGCAATGCATTGACGAACTGGTGTACCAACGGGTCGGTGCTGTCACGCACGGATTCCGGTGTGCCTTGGGCCACGATGCGGCCATTCGCCAGCACAATCACCTGGTCAGCAATGCGGAATGTCTCTTCCAGATCGTGCGACACGATGATGCTGGTCAGCCCCATCGCATCGTTCAGCTGCCGGATCAGCCGCGCGGCGGTGCCCAGCGAAATCGGGTCCAGCCCCGCGAACGGCTCGTCGTACATCACCAATTCAGGGTCTAAGGCAATGGCGCGGGCCAGAGCAACACGGCGGGCCATGCCACCTGAAATTTCGCTCGGCATCAAGTCCCGTGCACCGCGCAAGCCCACCGCATTGAGTTTCATCAACACAATGTCGCGAATCAGCGCCGGGGACAAATCAGAATGCTCACGCAGCGGAAAGGCGACGTTGTCAAACACGCTCAAATCGGTAAACAGCGCCCCAAACTGGAACAACATTCCCATGCGCCTGCGGGCGACATACAGGGCTTTGGCGTTCAAGCAGCCCACATCTTGGCTGGCCGCTGCTTGGCCGGTCACCGGGTCAAGCTCGCCATGCAGCAGCACCTCGCCTTTTTGCGCCCGGTACTGCCCCCCAATCAAGCGCAGCACCGTGGTTTTACCCCCGCCTGAGGCACCCATTAGCGCCGTAACTTTGCCACGCGGAATGGCCAGCGACACGTTGTCGAGAATGACTCTCGCACCGTAGCCAAAGGTCAGGTTTTTCAGTTCAACCAGCGGAGAAGATGAAGAAGAGGTAGTGTCAGTCATAAAAAAAGCCGGATGCGATCCGGCTTTTGAATCATAAGGGATTATCCCCATGACTTTACGCACGGTGCGTAAAGCCAAAAAGACACCGCCAAATTTAACAGGGTCAGCGTGGTAAATAGCTGAACCCCATCAAAAACTCATCCACCGACCGCGCTGCCTGACGGCCTTCGCGGATGGCCCAGACCACCAAGCTCTGACCACGGCGCATGTCGCCAGCGGCGAACACCTTCGCCACGTTGGTCGCGTAGCCACCCGTGAACTCGGTGGTGGCTTTGGCGTTTTGGCGGGCATCTTTGTCCACACCAAAAGCATCGAGCACCGTTGCCACAGGGTTCACGAAGCCCATCGCCAGCAACACCATATCGGCTTTGAGGACTTGCTCGGAGCCTGCAACTTCGACCATCTTGCCGTCTTTGAGTTCTATGCGCACGGTCTTCAGCCCGGTGATTTTGCCTTTTTCACCGATGAATTCTTTGGTAGAAATGGCGAATTCGCGGGTACAACCTTCGTCATGGCTGGAGCTGGTACGCAGCTTGATGGGCCAGTAGGGCCATGTCATCGGGCGGTTTTCTTCTTCGGGGGGCTGGGGCATCACCTCAAATTGGGTCACGCTGGCCGCGCCGTGGCGGTTGCTGGTGCCCACGCAATCGCTGCCCGTGTCGCCGCCACCGATGACGATGACGTGTTTGCCCTCAGCACGCAATTGGCCCTTGAGCTTGTCGCCTGCATTCACTTTGTTTTGCTGAGGCAGGAATTCCATCGCAAAGTGAATACCGTCCAGATCGCGCCCAGGAACCGGCAAATCGCGCCATTGCTCGGAGCCGCCTGTCAGCAGCACCGCATCAAAGTCGCGCTGAAGCTGCTCGGCGCTGATGGTTTCCTTCGCCCAGTTGGTCACCTTGGAGCCTGCGGGCATCGCCCCCACCAGCACGCCTGTGCGCATGGTCACGCCTTCAGCTTCCATCTGCTTGACGCGGCGGTCAATATGGCTTTTCTCCATTTTGAAGTCGGGAATGCCGTAGCGCAGCAAACCACCGATGCGGTCGTTTTTCTCAAACAACGTCACATCATGACCCACCCGCGCCAGCTGCTGCGCAGCCGCCATACCCGCCGGGCCAGAGCCCACAACAGCGACTTTCTTGCCCGTTTTGTGCTTGGCCGGGCGCGGTATCACCCAACCTTCGGCCCAAGCGCGGTCAATGATGGCGTGCTCAATGCTCTTGATGCCCACAGCGTCATCCGCCACGTTCAGCGTGCAAGCGGCCTCGCAAGGCGCAGGGCAAATGCGGCCCGTGAATTCGGGGAAGTTGTTGGTGCTGTGCAGCAGGGCGATGGCGTTCTTCCAGTCTTCTGGCTTGTTGCGGTACACCAAGTCGTTGAAGTCAGGAATCACGTTGTTCACCGGGCAACCGCTGTTGCAAAACGGTGTGCCGCAATCCATGCAGCGCGCACCCTGCACTTTGGCTTGTTCAGCGGTGATGCCGATGACGAATTCTTTGTAATGCTTCAGGCGCTCGGAGACAGGCTTGTAGCCCTCTTCGATGCGCTCATATTCCATAAAGCCAGTGGTTTTTCCCATGGTCTTGTCCTTGAATAATGTGATTTGTGTGGAATGGCTTGAAATTACTTCGCAGAAACCGCTACATTTTTAGCAGCTGTCTTTGCAGTATTGGCAAGGCCTACGCTTTGTTTAGAAGCATGAATAGCGGCCGCAGCTGCTTTTTGTGCTGCCATTCCACCCAAAGCACGTTTGTAGTCCACTGGAAACACTTTGACGAACTTGGCGCGGGCGGCTTCCCAGTTGTCCAGCAGATCACGGGCACGCTTGCTGCCTGTCCAGCGGTTGTGGTCTTCCAACAATTTACGAAGTTGCGCTTCATCAGTAGTATTTTGGTGCCATAGCCCCGGTTCTATTTGAGAAGTTTGCTCTTGTGTTGATAGCACTTTATCGAGTGCAACCATGCTGGTGTTGCAACGCTTGGCGAACTGGCCATCTTCGTCGTAGACGTAAGCCACACCGCCGCTCATGCCTGCGGCGAAGTTACGCCCGGTCTGACCCAGCACCACCACGGTGCCGCCTGTCATGTATTCGCAACCGTGGTCTCCCGTGCCTTCGACCACCGCCGTTGCGCCCGACAAGCGCACGGCAAAGCGTTCACCGGCCACGCCACTCAGGAAAGCTTCACCGCTGGTCGCGCCGTACATCACGGTGTTACCAACGATGGTGTTGCGCACAGCTTCGCCTCGGAAGTCGATGCTAGGGCGCACGATGATGCGGCCACCTGACAAGCCTTTGCCGGTGTAGTCGTTCGCGTCACCAATCAGGTACAGCGTGATGCCTTTGGCGAGGAACGCACCAAAGCTTTGGCCGCCCGTGCCTTCGAGCTGGATGCGGATGGTGTCGTCTGGCAAGCCCTGGGGATGCGCCTTGGTCACCGCGCCGGACAGCATCGCACCGAGCGAGCGGTTGACGTTGCGGGCCACTTCGATGAACTTGACCTTTTCACCGCGCAGGATAGCGGGCTGCGATTTCTCGATCAGCACGTTGTCCAGCGATTTTTCAAGGCCGTGCTCTTGGTTGGCGACGTGGTAACGCGGCATGTCGGCACTCACGTTGGGCACGGCGAACAGGCGGGCGAAGTCCAAGCCTTGGGCCTTCCAATGTTCGATGCCCTTTTTGGTGTCGAGCAGGTCAGCGCGGCCAATCAGGTCGTTGAACTTGCGGATACCCAGTTGCGCCATGATCTGGCGGACTTCTTCTGCTATGAAAAAGAAGTAGTTGACGACATGCTCAGGCTTGCCGGTGAACTTCTTGCGCAGCACGGGGTCTTGCGTCGCCACGCCCACCGGGCAGGTGTTCAGATGGCATTTGCGCATCATGATGCAGCCTTCCACCACCAGCGGGGCGGTGGCGAAGCCGAATTCGTCCGCACCCAACAGGGCACCGATGGCCACGTCACGGCCTGTCTTCATCTGGCCGTCCGCCTGGACGCGGATGCGACCGCGCAGACCGTTCAGCACCAGCGTTTGCTGGGTTTCGGCCAAGCCAATTTCCCAAGGGCTGCCTGCGTGCTTGATAGACGAAAGCGGCGAAGCCCCCGTGCCACCGTCGTGTCCTGCTATCACTACGTGATCGCTCTTGCACTTGGCAACGCCTGCGGCGATGGTGCCCACACCCACTTCGGCCACCAGCTTGACGCTGATGCTGGCGTGCGGGGCGACGTTTTTCAGATCGTGAATCAGCTGCGCCAAATCTTCAATCGAGTAAATGTCGTGGTGCGGTGGGGGTGAGATCAAGCCCACGCCGGGCACGCTGTAGCGCAACATGCCGATGTACTCGCTGACCTTGCCGCCGGGCAGCTGTCCGCCCTCGCCCGGCTTGGCACCCTGCGCCATCTTGATCTGGATTTGATCCGCGCTTTGCAGGTATTCGGCGGTGACACCGAAGCGGCCTGAAGCCACTTGCTTGATGCGCGAGCGCATGGAATCGCCCTCGTTCAAGGGGTAGTCCACCTCAAACACATCGTTGCCCAACAGGTCAGACATGGTCTGGCCCTGCTTGATGGGGATGCCTTTGAGCTCTTGGCGGTAACGCGCCGGGTCTTCACCGCCCTCGCCCGTGTTGCTTTTGCCGCCGATGCGGTTCATGGCAATCGCCAGCGTGGCATGGGCTTCGGTGCTGATGGAACCCAGCGACATCGCGCCGGTGGCGAAGCGCTTGACAATCTCTTTGGCGGACTCCACCTCGTCCACGGGAATAGCTTTGGACGGGTCGATCTTGAACTCGAACAAACCGCGCAGCGTCAGGTGACGGCGGCTTTGGTCGTTGATGAGCTGGGCGTATTCTTTGTACGTGTTCCAGTTGTTTGAGCGCGTGCTGTGTTGCAGCTTGGCAATCGCGTCAGGGCTCCACATGTGCTCTTCGCCACGGGCACGCCAAGCGTATTCGCCGCCGGTTTCCAGCATGTTCTCCAACACAGGGTCGTCACCAAAGGCTGCCTTATGGGTGCGGATAGCTTCTTCGGCAATTGCGAACACACCAATACCTTCGACACGGGTAGCGGTGCCGGTGAAGTATTTTTGTACGGTTTCGCTGTTCAAACCAATGATCTCGAACAGCTGGGCACCGCAGTAGCTCATGTACGTGGACACGCCCATCTTGGACATGATCTTGGAGAGGCCCTTGCCAATCGCCTTCACGTAGTTGTAGATGGCCTTGTCGGCGCTCAAATCACCGGGCAAATCATGGTGAATCTCGGCCAGCGTTTCCATCGCCAAGTAGGGGTGGACGGCTTCCGCGCCGTAGCCCGCCA
>Ga0213847_1174674_pt1 | contig 12792 bp, 11 predicted proteins | sample EEC_MetaT_FD_165035 | JGI IMG/M metagenome (GOLD analysis project Ga0213847, IMG submission 165035) | Metatranscriptome of freshwater microbial communities from pre-fracked creek in Pennsylvania, United States - EE:C (Metagenome... | ecosystem: Environmental > Aquatic > Freshwater > Creek...
CGTGAGTTGGAAAACCTGTTGCACCGCGCCTTGGCACTGAACGACGGCTCTGCACTGGACATCGAAGCGGAATACAGCGCCACGGCGGTAAACACCGAAATCACTACCGACAACCTGGATGTGGTCACACAGCCCCCATTGCCCGAAGGATTGAACCAGGAGAGACGCACAAAGTTAGTTATCCCTAGCGATCTGCAAGCTCACCTGGATGCCATTGAAAAAGCTATCTTGGTGCGTGTACTGCAAGAAACCCAGTTCAACCGCACGGCAGCAGCTGCCCGGCTCAGGCTAAGCTTGCGCCAGATACGTTACCGCATTGCACGCCTCAACATCACACTGCCTCAGAGTGACGATCTGATGATGGACGGCAATGATGAACTGTGAAATACAGCCGCAAAATGACTGGAATCTAGGGTGGTACACCGCAGCACATTGCCAGCCATCACCCAATTTTGGCGAACGCCCTGCCAATGCAATCATTGATTTGATCGTGCTGCACTCCATCAGCCTACCGCCCGGGCAATATGGAGGAGATGGCGTGATGCAGCTGTTCACCAATCAACTGGATTGGGCAGCCCATCCTTATTACGAAACGATTCGCGGCATGGAGGTTTCGGCTCACTTTTTTCTGCGCCGTGATGGCACGCTGTGGCAATTTGTAAGCTGTGACCACCGTGCGTGGCACGCGGGTAAATCGCATTACCGCGGGAGAGATAACTGCAACGACGACTCTATTGGCATAGAGCTGGAAGGGCTGGAGGGTGAACCCTTCGAGCCGCCGCAATACACGGCTTTAGCGCATCTGTGCCTGGCCTTGGCACAGCACTACCCCATTGCCCATATAGCAGGGCATGAGCACATTGCAGCAGGCCGTAAAGCAGACCCTGGCAGCGGCTTTGACTGGCTGCGCTTGCAAGACCAACTGGCCTGGCCACCGCAGCGCCTGCCACAAGCTGCCGCAAACACCTACACACTACCTATAGCGTCTTTTTGAACGATACCCCCCAGATATAGCGTTTGGCAGGTACAATTCTGTTCTAAATAAAACCGACGCTTGAGCCTCTGAAAACAGCAAATTTCAGGGAAAAATCCCACGAGAGAACAGCATGCCAATGACCTTGTCCCCACTGAGCCGCGACACACACTTCACAGACACTGTGACCTCCCCTGCAAACACCCTGGCGCATTACCAGATCCTGCGCCGTAACGGCGATGTGGTGCCCTTTGAGCCGAACAAAATCGCCATTGCGATGATGAAAGCCTTTTTAGCCGTGCATGGCACTCAAGGGGCGGCATCCGTGAGTGTGCGTGAAGTTGTTGAGAATCTGACCCAAGGCGTGGTGCGCGCATTGATGCGCTCGCGTCCGGGTGGTGGTACCTTTCATATTGAAGACGTACAAGACCAGGTTGAGCTGGGTCTGATGCGCGGTGGCCACCACGAAATTGCCCGCGCCTATGTGCTGTACCGCGAAAAACACAACCAGGAGCGGCTCAAACAAGTGGCTCAAGAGCAACCTGCCACTCCCACGCTGCATGTCATCGACGGCGGCAAACGCGTGCCGCTGGACATGGCGCAACTGACATCACTGATCGCATCGGCTTGTGCCAACTTGGGGAACGCCGTTTTACCCGATCCGATCATGGCCGAGACCATCCGCAACCTGTATGACGGTGTGGCGATTGACGAAGTACACAAAGCATCTATTTTGGCAGCGCGCACCTTGATCGAAAAGGAGCCCGACTACACCTACGCGACGGCCCGATTGTTACTGCATACGATTGCCCGTGAAGTACTGGGTGAAGAAGTCACGTTGTCTGGCATGGCACAGCACTACATTAACTACTTTCCGACTTTCATTCAAAAAGGTGTGGACAACGAGTTGCTTGACCCCCGGTTACTGTCGTTTGATTTGCCCCGCTTGGCCCAGGCACTGAAAGCCGAGCGTGACTTGCAGTTTGATTACCTGGGTTTGCAAACCCTGTACGACCGTTACTTCTTGCACGTGCGTAAAACACGCATTGAGCTGCCTCAAGCCTTCTTCATGCGTGTCGCTATGGGTCTGAGCTTGAACGAAACCGACCGTGAAGCGCGGGCGATTGAGTTTTACGAAGTGCTGTCGTCGTTCGACTTCATGTCCAGCACGCCCACGCTGTTCAACAGCGGCACGCTGCGCTCGCAACTCTCCAGCTGCTACTTGACCACGGTGCCTGATGATCTGGATGGCATTTATGAGTCGATCAAAGAAAACGCACTGCTTTCCAAATTCGCAGGTGGTCTGGGTAACGACTGGACACGCGTGCGTGCTTTGGGCTCCCACATCAAGGGCACCAATGGTGAGTCACAAGGCGTGGTGCCCTTTCTCAAAGTGGTGAACGACACCGCTGTGGCCGTCAACCAAGGCGGAAAACGCAAAGGTGCAGTGTGTACCTACCTCGAAACGTGGCATTTGGACATTGAAGAATTTCTGGAATTGCGTAAAAACACGGGGGATGATCGCCGTCGCACCCATGACATGAACACCGCCAACTGGATTCCTGACCTGTTCATGCGCCGCGTGTTGGAAAAGGGCTCATGGACGCTGTTCTCGCCCTCCGATGTGCCTGATTTGCATGACAAGTTTGGTGGTGATTTTGAACGCGCTTACTCCGCCTATGAAGCCCAGGCCGCGCGTGGAGAGATCAAGCCTGCAAAAACAGTCCAGGCCAGCGACCTGTGGCGCAAGATGCTGACCATGCTGTTTGAAACTGGCCATCCTTGGATCACCTTCAAAGACGCGTGCAATGTGCGCAGCCCCCAGCAGCATTGCGGTGTGGTGCATTCCAGCAATTTGTGTACCGAAATCACACTTAACACCAGCGACACCGAAACCGCCGTGTGCAACCTGGGCTCAGTCAATTTGCTACAGCACATGATGCCGAGCCCAACGGGGCTTGCCGGCGACATGGTGCTTGACCATGCCAAGCTGAAGAAAACCATCACCATCGCCATGCGGATGCTGGACAACGTGATTGACATCAACTACTACGCCGTCAAAAAAGCACGCGACTCCAACATGCGCCACCGCCCTGTCGGCCTGGGCCTGATGGGTTTCCAAGACAGTTTGTACGAATTGCGTGTGCCCTACGCCAGCCAGGCTGCCGTCGAATTTGCCGACAGCTCCATGGAAGCCATTTGCTACTACGCTTACTGGGCCTCATCCGATTTGGCCAAAGAACGTGGTCGGTACGAGAGCTACAAAGGCTCACTGTGGGACAAAGGCATCTTGCCTTACGACACCTTGGACATGCTGGCCCGTGAACGTGGTGGTTTATATGGCTCTAAAGACACCAGCTTGGTGGACGTAGACCGCTCCATCCGCATGGATTGGGATGCCTTGCGCAACAAAATTGCAACCGACGGCATGCGCAACTCTAACTGCGTGGCCATTGCGCCCACCGCAACCATCTCCAACATCATTGGCGTGGACGCGTGTATCGAACCTTGCTTCGGTAACCTGTCGGTCAAATCCAACCTGTCAGGTGAGTTCACTGTCACCAACTCGTATTTAGTGCGTGACTTGAAGCGCTTGGGTTTATGGGACGACGTGATGGTGATGGACTTGAAGCACTTCGACGGCTCTTTGCAGCCCATTGACCGTGTGCCGCAAGACATCAAAGCCTTGTATGCCACAGCTTTTGAGATTGAAACCCAGTGGTTGGTTGAAGCTGCCGCACGTCGCCAAAAATGGATTGACCAAGCGCAATCGCTCAACATCTACATGGCGGGGGCATCCGGTAAGAAACTGGACGACACCTATAAGCTGGCTTGGTTGCGTGGACTCAAAACCACATACTACCTGCGCACCCGCAGCGCGACCCATGCAGAAAAGTCTACCGTATCGTCCAACAGGCTCAATGCCGTCTCTTCAAGCAGTGACACTGGCAGCAGCAGCCTGGCAGGGTCGGCGGCACTTGAAGCGGCAGCGGCCGTGAGCCGCGCGCAAGCATCGGCAGATGCTGCATCGGTACCTGCTACCGATATTAAATTTTGTGCAATTGATGACCCAGGCTGCGAATCTTGCCAGTAGGCCGCTGTTCATTGACTCGCATTGCTTACATAATTTGAATATTGGAATCTCTATGTTGACCTGGGACGAAGAAGTCATAGCCGCACCGCAAAATTTGCCACAAAACCCACTGCATACGGCAGTGCGGCCTGTAGAGCTTTCCTTGCCAATACCTCCGCAAGCGGCTATGCCGTCCGCCACCAAAGCCCGTGTGAATGCCGACGATAAGCGCATCATCAACGGCAAAACCGATGTCAACCAACTGGTGCCATTCAAGTACAAATGGGCTTGGGAAAAGTACTTGGCATCGTGCGCCAACCACTGGATGCCGCAAGAAGTCAACATGACCCGCGACATTGCTTTATGGAAAGACCCGAATGGTTTGACAGAAGACGAGCGCCGCATCATCAAGCGCAACCTGGGCTTTTTCGTGACGGCAGACTCGCTGGCCGCCAATAACATCGTGCTGGGCAGCTACCGCCACATTACCGCACCAGAGTGCCGCCAGTTTTTGCTGCGCCAAGCCTTTGAAGAAGCTATCCATACCCACGCCTACCAGTACATCGTGGAATCGCTGGGTCTGGATGAGAGCGAAATCTTCAACGCGTACAACGAAGTCGATTCGATTCGCAACAAAGACCAGTTCTTGATCCCCTTCATTGAGGTGTTGACCAACCCGTTGTTCAAGACAGGCACACCCGAAACAGACCAGCTTTTGCTCAAATCACTGATCGTGTTTGCCTGCCTGATGGAAGGCCTGTTCTTCTATGTCGGTTTCACGCAAATACTGGCCTTGGGCCGTCAAAACAAAATGACAGGGGCCGCAGAACAGTACCAATACATCTTGCGTGACGAATCCATGCACTGCAACTTTGGCATTGATTTAATCAACCAGATCAAACTCGAAAACCCCACTCTGTGGACAGCCCAGTTCAAAGACGAGATCAAGGCGCTGTTCATGGAAGCAGTTGAGCTGGAATACAAATACGCCGAAGACACCATGCCGCGTGGCGTGCTGGGCATGAACGCGTCCATGTTCAAAGGCTATTTGCGCTACATTGCCAACCGCCGCGCCACACAAATCGGTTTAGAAACACTGTTCCCCAATGAGGAAAATCCTTTCCCCTGGATGAGCGAAATGATTGACCTCAAGAAAGAGCGCAATTTCTTTGAAACCCGTGTGATTGAATACCAATCCGGCGGAGCGCTGTCTTGGGAATAAGCAGCTGAAATGGACAACCTGGTTATGCCACCTCTGGTTAACGTGAAATTATGAAGAATTCGCACACTGTCGGTACTTTGGCTGCTCCAGCCTTGCTGACAAGGTGCATTTGTGTTCATGGTGCTGGGCAGTGGCCCAACACCATGGATCGCTCCACGCCCCCAACAAGCGTGAAGTGCTCTGTGTAACTCCCCTAGGAGATAAAAAATGGCAACTGCATCAAAACCGGCCGCAAAAAAGGCCGCCCCCGCGACAAAGGCCGCAGCACCTGCTAAAAAAGCAGCAGCACCTGCAGCAAAAGTAACGACACATACAGCCAAGGCCGCAGCACCGGTAAAAAAAGCCAGCGCCCCCGCAAGCAAAGCACCTGCCACTAAAGCCGCAGTACCCGCAAAAAAAGCGGCAGCACCTGCAGCCAAAGCGGCGGCACCAAAACCGATGGTTGTACCGGCCAAGAAAGCTGCAGCAACTGCAGGCAAAGCACCTGTGACCAAAGCAGTGGCTCCTGCAAAGAAAGCAGTCGCGCCAGCGAAAAAAGCCCCTGTACCTGCAGCCAAAACCACACCAGCACCCAAAGCAGCAACACCCGCAAAGAAAGCTGCTCCGGCAAAAAAAGCGACTGCTACCAAGAAAGCGGTTGCAGTCAAACCTGTAGCAGCACCTGCACCTGTTGCCAAAGCTGCTGCCAAGAAACCTGCCGCAAAAAAGGCAGTAAAAGCCCCAGCCTCCAAACCCACAGCAAGCGCAGCGGAAGCCTCGGCCCACACGACTTTAAACCCGCAAGCCGCATGGCCTTTTCCTACTGGCAGCAAGCCCTGAGTGAGCGCGCTAAGGGCTTCCCGAAATTAGCCAACTTTCGATACGCAAAAGCCCAGTGCGCTAACGTACTGGGCTTTTTTTACAGGCATCACACGCTCAGGGTGTCAGTATTCAGTTGGTAATTTTGCGGGCCACGCTGGGCAATTTTCAAAGCACCGACACGGCTGCCCAGAGCCGCACAACGCGGCAAGCTCCAGCCTTGCTCTAAACCAAACAACAAAGCACCACGGTAAGCATCGCCACAGCCTGTCGGGTCGACCACAGCAGTGGGTTGCACCACAGGCACGATGGTTTTTTGACCACCCAACCAGACTTCGCTGCCCAAGGCACCCAAAGTCACAATCACGCCCCCTGGTACCCGACGGGAAATCTCGGCGCTGCTCCAGCCTGTACGGTCACTCAACATTTTGGCTTCGTAAGCATTGACGGTAACCCAATGGGCCAGTGATATGAAATGCGCAAGCTCCGCACCATCAAACATGGGCAAGCCTTGACCAGGATCAAACACAAAAGGAATATCAGCTGCTTTACATTGCGCAGCATGTTGCAGCATGGCATCCCGCCCATCGGGAGAGATGATCCCCAATTTGATATCGCTGCGTGCCTGAATGGTATTTTGATGCGCCTGCATCATCGCGCCAGGATGAAAAGCGGTGATCTGATTGTTATCGTGATCGGTCATGATCATCGCTTGCGCAGTGTAGGTGCCTGCGTCCGTCACTTGCCCGACAAACTCCGTGCTGATCCCCAGGTCTTTCAAGCGTGTCAAATACCCTGCTCCATCACTGCCCAGCATCGCCATCGGCAAAGGGGTACCCCCTAGCAGTTTAAGGCTGTAGGCAATATTACCGGCACACCCACCGTAATCCCGACGCAGCCCAGGCACCAAGAACGACACATTCAATATGTGCAATTGGTTTGGAAGAATTTGCTCTGCAAAGCGGCCTTCAAAACCCATGATGGTGTCAAAAGCCAAGGAACCACAAATCAAAGATGCCATACGTAACCCAATATGAGGAGTTGAAAAGGTTGATGGAAGTGACGCAAATCAATACCTGCACAACACTTGTGTGCTTAAGGGTAAAACGCCAAGATTCGGTAACCTGCAACAGCTTTCGCCATGTCGGTTTCACCGGCATGGCGCACCATAGAAACAAGGAATGACCCCACCCATTCTGACCCACCAGCCAACGCCTCAATATCGATCTTGCTATCGGTTCTGGCACGCAATTCATGGGGCAACAAAACGCGGCGTAGCACAGGTAAATCGCGGTGATCCGTCAGTGTGAGCTCGATGGCTGGGCGGGCCAGTGGCATATCAGCTGTATTTTTCACCACAAAACTCAACCGATAAATATCACCCTGTTGTTTATTGAATGATGAGGAATCGACCATCATCGCCTCAATATGCTGGTATGGTTGAATTTGGCAATGCAGCAGTTCACACAGCCGCTGTAGTGCGGGGCGCGTACGGATATCAGCACTTGCCAAATGGTCACGCTCATGCACAGCCACTTGCCCCACTAAGAGTATGGCAAGAACACCGCTAAACAGCAGCAGAAAGCCACGCACAACAGGCTTGTGCCAACGTACCGGTGCGGAGGTCTGCGTGATGAATGAAAAATCACCAGGCAAGGCAGCGTCAGGCACTGCTACAACGGGATCGTCGAGGACAATGTCAGGGAAGAGTTCGGAGTGAACAGCATTGACACCCATCGATGCCACGTCAAATTCAGTCAAGCTGCTGCTGGTGTCATGTTCAACGCCATGGTCAATCGTCTGCAGAACGACGTCCAGATTCTCGTTCTCAACAACAGAGGTAGGCTGTGGAATGGCAACATCAACCTCCGCTAAATCAAGTTCGCGCAAGGTTGGGGATGAATCGAAAATCTCCAAACACTGCCCACAACGAACCCATCCGTCAGAAATCTTAAGTTGATCACGCACCACTTTGAAGGTGGTTCCGCAAGCAGGGCAATGGGTGATCAGACTCATTGGGACAGCACAATAGTGGACGGCGAGACTACAGCATCGCCGTCATCAGCACCCAACCATCTTCACTATCGCTCACACGCAAGGTGCAATAGGGTTGATAGGCCTCTTGCAGCTCACTCACTTGGCGCTCCAAAATACCCGCCAAGACCAAAGAACCGCCCGGTGCGACGTGCGTGCACAGCAGCGGAGCTAACACCTTGAGCGGTGTCGCCAAAATATTCGCCAACACCGTTTCAAATTGACCCACCGCTTTGTCAGGCAACCCCACCAACAACTGCACATGGTTGGTTTCAGCATTCGCCAGAGTAGATTCAACAGCCGCAGGATCAATGTCCACAGCCACAACGGCTTTGGCGCCGTGCTTGGCAGCACCCATGGCCAAAATGCCCGAACCACAGCCGTAATCCAACACCCGACCCAATGCGTGACCCAGCTCGGCCCGCTGCGCCGTCCAGCGCAGGCACATACGGGTAGTGGGGTGCGTGCCCGTACCAAAGGCCAGGCCAGGATCCAACCGGATCACCGTCTTGGCCGCCGCAGGAGGCTCATGCCAGCTCGGGACGATCCAAAACGTGGGAGTGACTTCCACCGGGGTGAACTGTGACTGCGTTAAACGCACCCAATCTTGGTCTTGCACCGCAACCAAGCCCAACACTTGGCATTGGGTAAAAAAATCTTGTGCAGCCAAAAGGCGTTGAGCATCTCTGGCCAGCGATTCTGTAGCAAACAGCGCCAACACGCGCGAACGATCCCAGCCACTTTTTGGTGGGGGCATACCGGGCTCACCAAACAAGGCATGTTCAGCGTCGGTTTGGGCATCCGCGTCCTCCACACTAACGCTCAACGCGTCCAGCGCTTCCAACGCGTCGCTCAAATCCTCCACACTGCCCTGCGGACACATCAGCCTCAACTCAAACATGGAAATCCCTCACGCTGTCAGCGTTTGTGCTGAAGCAACCACTCTTCAAGATAGTGGATGTTGGTGCCACCGGCCATGAATTTAGCGTCCACCATCAACTCACGATGCAAGGGGATGTTGGTATGGATACCTTCCACAACCGTTTCACCCAACGCAGTGCGCATACGTGCCATGGCTTGCTCACGTGTATCACCATGGGTGATGAGTTTGCCAATCATTGAATCGTAATTCGGCGGCACAAAATAGTTGGTGTACACATGCGAATCTACCCGTACACCAGGACCACCAGGTGCATGCCACATGGTGATACGACCGGGTGATGGCGTGAATTTAAACGGGTCTTCCGCATTCACCCGGCACTCGATAGCATGCCCACGGATTTCAATCTGACGCTGGGTAAACGGCAGTTTTTCACCGGCAGCCACCAAAATTTGAGTCTTCACGATGTCAATACCTGTGATCAATTCCGTGACAGGGTGTTCAACCTGCACACGTGTGTTCATCTCGATAAAGTAAAACTCACCGTTTTCATACAAGAATTCAAACGTACCCGCACCTCGGTAACCGATCTTCTTGCAGGCGGCTGAGCAACGCTCCCCCACCTTTTCGATCAGCTTGCGTGGAATACCTGGTGCTGGCGCTTCTTCAATCACTTTCTGATGTCGGCGCTGCATGGAACAGTCTCGCTCGCCGAGGTACACCGCATTGCGGTGCTTGTCTGCCATCACTTGGATTTCAACATGGCGCGGGTTTTGGAGAAACTTCTCCAAATAGACCGATGGATTGCCAAATGCGGCACCTGCTTCGGCTTTGGTCATGGCGACGGCATTGATCAGTGCAGCTTCGGTATGCACCACACGCATACCGCGCCCACCGCCGCCACCTGAAGCTTTGATGATGACCGGATAACCCACCATTTTGGCGATACGGCGAATTTGCACCGGGTCATCGGGCAACTCGCCTTCAGAGCCGGGTACACAGGGCACACCGGCCTTAATCATGGCCTGCTTGGCCGAAACCTTGTCCCCCATCAAACGGATATTTTCAGGTGTGGGGCCAATAAACTGAAAGCCACTTTTCTCCACACGCTCGGCAAAATCAGCGTTCTCACTCAAAAAACCGTACCCGGGGTGAATGGCTTCTGCATCCGTCACCTCGGCGGCAGAAATCAACGCCGGCATATTCAAATAACTCAGGGCCGACGCAGCAGGGCCAATGCACACAGCCTCTTCGGCCAGCTTGACGTACTTGGCTTCGCGGTCTGCCTCAGAATAAACCATCACCGCTTTGATGCCCAACTCGCGGCAAGCCCGCTGAATTCGGAGGGCAATTTCGCCGCGGTTAGCGACCAGAATTTTTTTAAACATAGGCTTGGAAAGGTATCAAACCGCTTAGGCGATAACGAACAAAGGCTGGCCATATTCCACGGCTTGCCCGTTCTGACCCAAAATTTGAGTGACCGTGCCGGCCTTGTCGGCTTCAATTTCGTTGAGAATTTTCATGGCCTCCACGAGACAAATGGTGTCGCCTTCTTTCACGACGCTGCCAATCTCCACAAATGCAGCCGCACCAGGGCTGGCGCTGCGGTAGAACGTGCCGACCATGGGGGACTTGACCGTGTGGCCTACAGGTGCTGCAGAAACAACTTCAGCGACAACCGCTGCGGCTACAGCCACAGGTGCAGCTTGCATCACAGGTGCTGTGGCATACACCTGCTGAACCACGGCACCGCCACCTTTGACAATGCGGATTTTGCCCTCGGCTTCGGTAATTTCGAGTTCAGAGACATTGGACTCCGACACCAAGTCGATCAATGTTTTGAGTTTGCGCAAATCCATGAGGGCTCCAATGACTGCCAGTAAAGGGTTTGCGAATTTACCTCAAATTTATGGAAAATAACGTCTTTTGAAGGTAAATTCTTTTAATTTTCATTATTTCACGGTACATGAATGATGCAAGCATGTCACCTGATCACCATCAACAGGCATGAAACGTCTTAGCGAGGGGTGTAGGCTGCAAGCAGTGCCTCTAACTCTTCTGCCGTTAACGTTCCCATTTTACGGTGAACGACATGACCTGCCGCATCACACACAACGGTAAAGGGCAGTGACCCGGTCTTGTTTCCCAGCACGCGGCTAACTTCTGTGCCCTCCAATCCCCCCATAGCAACAGGGAAACTCAATGGCAGTTTGCCTAAGAACTTGACAACGGCTGATGGTTGATCAATCGCCACACCGACCACTTGCCAGCTTTTAGCCCTGTTTTCTTGGTAAAAGCGGTTTAACAGCGGCAACTCTTCAACACAAGGTGGACACCAGGTGGCCCAAAAATTCAGCAGCAACGGCTTACCCCGAAAAGACGACATCACCACGGCATCACCAACAGGAGCATCGAATTTCAGCGCCCAAAGCGGCAAATCCCCCGTGGCCCCAGGCCGTTCACCGTGGCTCCGCTCGCCCCCCCCCCCGTTTCGCCACGCCATACCTAACCCAGTCAATCCAGCAACACCCGCTACACCCAGCGACAACAGATAGCGACGACCCCGTGTGGTACGGGCTGCCGCAGCCATCACGGCCTGCGCTTGCTCGTCATTCATGGAAGGATTCCTCTGACCGCTGAACCAGTACTTTCAACGCCACCATGTCACCACGCGGAACGCGGCCCTGGTGACCCAAGCGCAAGGCACCGCGCAGATCGTCATAGTCGTAAACCATCAAATGAACCCCAATTTTTTCGTTCAGCGGGTGACAAGCAGCGCGCAAACTCAGCGCCTCCACGGCTTCGCCTCTAAAGCCTGTGACCGTTCGCGGCTCGTAATCCACATGGTGGTCAATCAAGGCAATCTCAGCAGACTTGGAGTCATCACAGAACAGCTGTATGTAAATGTCTGACAACCGCGTCGCTGTGCCATGCCACACAGCCCCCGTCAGATGGGGGCGAAAGACCTGCATACGCCCCATCCAGGTCAGCGCCAGTTGCCGCAAAGCCAGCAGCTCGGCAGGTTGGGTGTCTGCACAAAACGTGGCGATATAGTCCCGCACTTGCTCGTCCACTTGCGCATTGTCAGGCAAAGCGGTACGGGCCGGCAGTCCCAAGGTTTTGAGTGCCCGCTTCTTCGCCGGGCCGTATTCCAACCCTTCTTCGACCACCATGCGAGCAGCGCAGGCGGCAATCTCTTGTTTCAAACTGTCCATGTACTGGGATTGTCCCTGGATTTCCCGCTCCCTACAATCTTGCCCATGCACATACATATCCTAGGCATTTGCGGCACCTTCATGGGTGGCCTCGCCGCATTGGCCCGCGAGTCGGGCCACAAAGTTACGGGCTGCGACACTGGCGTTTACCCCCCCATGAGCGACCAACTCCGCGCCCTGGGCATCGATTTGATTGAAGGCTTTGGCGCTGACCAGCTCGCGCTCAAGCCCGACATGTTTGTGATCGGCAACGTCGTCTCTCGCGCCCGCCTTCCCGATGGCACCCCTAAATTCCCGCTGATGGAAGCCATCCTCAGTGCAGGCCTGCCCTACACCAGTGGCCCACAGTGGCTGGCCGAACATGTGCTGGCCGACCGCCATGTGTTGGCGGTTGCGGGCACGCACGGTAAAACCACCACCACGGCCATGCTGAGTTGGATTCTGGAAGACACAGGCCACAAACCCGGTTTCCTGATTGGTGGCGTGCCACTCAACTTTGGGGTATCCGCCCGTCTGGGCTCGGTTACGGTGCCAGGCCAGCGCCCACTGTTCGTGATCGAGGCTGACGAATACGACACCGCCTTTTTCGACAAACGC
>Ga0213847_1062557_pt1 | contig 11907 bp, 7 predicted proteins | sample EEC_MetaT_FD_165035 | JGI IMG/M metagenome (GOLD analysis project Ga0213847, IMG submission 165035) | Metatranscriptome of freshwater microbial communities from pre-fracked creek in Pennsylvania, United States - EE:C (Metagenome... | ecosystem: Environmental > Aquatic > Freshwater > Creek...
CGTAAGGTCATCATTCCTGCTGGCACCGACCTTGCGGAAAGCTTGCTGTTCGATTGCAAGTGGATCGATCAGTGAACGCCGACCCAAAGCGGGTCGGCGACAAAGACCAGATTGATTTCTTAAATGGAGACGTAAAGATGACGACTGAAAATTCGTCGGTTCAGGTGCTGGGCATAGATGCCGGCGGCACCATGACTGATACCTTCTTTGTCCGTGCTGATGGCCGGTTCGTGGTTGGCAAGGCGCAAAGTAACCCCGCGGATGAGTCCCTGGCAATCTACAACTCCTCGGTTGACGCCTTGTCCCACTGGGGTCGCAAGGTCGACGATGTCTATCCAGAACTCGTGACCTGCGTCTATTCCGGTACCGCGATGTTGAACCGCGTTCTTGGCCGCAAGGGTCTCGACGTGGGCCTGTTGTGCAATCGCGGCTTCGAGCAAGTTCACTCGATGGGTCGGGCGCTGCAAAGCTATCTTGGCTACGCGCTTGAAGACCGTATTCACCTGAATACCCACCGCTATGACGCCCCTCTGGTGCCGATCTCGCGCACCCGTGGCGTGGCCGAGCGCACCGACGTTCAAGGCAAGATCGTCATTCCTCTTCGCGAAGATGAAGTTCGCACGATGACCAAGGAACTGGTCGATGCCGGTTCCAAGGCCATCGTGATCTGCTTCCTGCAGTCGCACAAGAACGGTACCAGCGAGCAGCGTGCCCGCGACATCGTCAAGGAAGAATTGAAGAAGCTCGGTGTCGAGATTCCCGTGTTTGCCTCGGTGGATTACTACCCGTCGCGCAAGGAAAGTCACCGCATGAACACGACGATTCTGGAGGCCTATGGCGCAGAACCGTCGCGTGCCACGCTGAAACTGGTCAGCGATCGCTTCAAGAAGCACGGTGCCAAGTTCGACCTGCGCGTGATGGCCACGCACGGCGGCACGATCAGTTGGAAGGCCAAGGAGCTGGCTCGCACCATTGTGTCCGGCCCAATCGGCGGTGTGATCGGTTCGAAGATGCTTGGCGAAGCTCTGGGCGACGAGAACATTGCTTGTTCTGACATCGGTGGCACCAGCTTCGACGTGGCGCTGATTACCAAGGGCAATTTCGCAATCAAGTCGGACCCGGACATGGCTCGCCTGGTTCTGTCGCTGCCTCTGGTCGCGATGGACTCGGTTGGCGCTGGTGCAGGCAGCTTCGTCCGCATTGACCCGTACAGCAAGTCCATCAAGCTGGGTCCAGATAGCGCTGGCTATCGCGTCGGTACCTGCTGGCCTGAAAGCGGCCTGGACACCGTGTCTGTTTCCGACTGCCACGTGGTGCTGGGTTATCTGAACCCGAACAACTTCCTCGGCGGCGCCATCAAGCTTGATGTGCAACGCGCTCGCGACCACATCAAGGCGCAGGTTGCTGATCCGTTGGGTCTGTCGGTCGAGGATGCAGCTGCTGGTGTGATCGAGTTGCTGGACCTGACCTTGTCAGAGTATCTGCGCGCCAACATCAGCGCACGTGGCTACAACCCGATCGAGTTCGTTTGCTTCTCCTACGGCGGTGCGGGTCCGGTTCACACCTATGGCTACACCCAGGGCGTTGGCTTCAAGGACGTGGTTGTTCCTGCATGGGCGGCTGGTTTCTCGGCGTTCGGCTGTGCTTGTGCTGACTTCGAGTACCGCTACGACAAGTCGGTGGACTTGGGTGTGGCCCAGCTCGCTCCCGATGCGGACAAGGTCGCTGCCTGCAAGACGCTCCAGTCTGCATGGGAAACCTTGGCTTCCAAGGTGATTGAAGAGTTCGTGATCAATGGGTTCAAGGCAGAAGACGTCTTGTTGATCCCTGGTTACAAGATGCAGTACATGGGTCAGTTGAACGACCTGGAAATCATCTCGCCAGTCGCCAATGCGTCGACGGCAGCTGATTGGCACAAGATTATTGAGGCGTTCGAGAACATGTACGGTCGCGTTTACGCCAATTCAGCTCGTTCGCCGGAATTGGGATACTCGGTAACGGGCGCCATCATGCGCGGAACGGTCCCGACCCAGAAGCCAGTGCTGCCCGAAGACAAGGATGAAGGTCCCGTTCCTCCGGCAGATGCTCGCATCGGAACCCGTCCGTTCTATCGGCACAAAAAATGGGTTGATGCCGTCATCTGGAAGATGGAATCGCTCAAGGCCGGCAACCACATCGTGGGGCCAGCCATCATTGAATCAGACGCTACTACCTTTGTGGTGCCAACCGGATTCGAAACACGAGTCGACAAGCACCGCCTGTTCCACCTCATTGAAACCAAATAAGGAGTAACACCTATGAACATGATGACGAATAAGGAAGTCGGTTTTGCCGACCTTCTGAAGAATGGTCAGACGCTGAAGCAGTTTCGCGATGACATTCTGAAGCGCACGAAAGAGACTGGCCACTACAACGGCCTCACGAAGTTGGCTCTCCGTGATCGTGATCCCATTGGCTACGAGAAGCTGTTCTCGAAGATTCGTGGTGGTCTGGTTCACGCTCGTGAAACCGCCAAGAAGATTGCAGCCAGCCCGATCGTCGAGCAAGAAGGCGAATTGTGTTTCACGCTGTATAACGCTGTAGGCGACTGCGTGCTGACGTCGACCGGCATCATCATCCACTGCGGAACAATGGGTGCAGCCATCAAGTACATGGCTGAAAACAACTGGGAGGCCAACCCAGGCATCGCTGACGGTGACATGTTCACCAACAACGACTGTGCTATCGGCAATGTGCACCCTTGCGACATCCAGACGATCGTTCCGGTCTTTCACGAAGGCCGTCTGATCAGCTGGGTGGGCGGAGTGACTCACGTGATCGACACCGGCGCGGTAACCCCGGGCTCGATGTCGACCGGTCAAACCTCGCGTTTCGGCGACGGTTACATGATCACCTGCCGCAAGACCGGTGTGAACGACACCCCGCTGCGCGACTGGCTGCATGAAAGTCAGCGCTCGGTCCGCACGCCGAAGTACTGGATTCTTGACGAAAAGACGCGTATCGCTGGCTGCCACATGATTCGTGAACTTGTACACGAAGTCATTGCTGCAGACGGCATTGAGGCTTATGAGGCCTTCTGCTACGAAGTGATTGAAGAAGGTCGTCAAGGCCTGATGATGCGGATTAAGGCCATGACCGTGCCGGGCGTGTACCGTAAGGTCGCGTTCGTTGACGTGCCATACAACCACGAGGACGTAGGCGTGTCGTCCAAGTTCGCGAAGCTGGACAGCATCCTGCATTCGCCTGTCGAAATGACGATTCGAGCCAATGGCAAGTGGCGTCTTGACTTTGAAGGTGCAAGCCGTTGGGGTTGGCACACCTTCAACGCCCACCATGTCGCCTTTACCAGCGGCATCTGGGTGATGATGTGCCAGACGCTGGTTCCAACCCAGCGAATCAACGACGGCGCGTACTTCGCCACCGAAATGCACCTACCAAAGGGCACCTGGTGCAACCCGGACGACCGTCGCACAGGCCACGCCTATGCATGGCACTTCCTGGTTTCCGGCTGGTCGGCACTGTGGCGCGGTCTCAGCCAAGGCTACTACTCGCGTGGATACTTGGAAGAAGTCAACGCAGGCAATGCCAACACGTCGAACTGGCTGCAGGGTGGCGGCATCAACCAAGACGGCGAAATCCACGCTGTCAACAGCTTCGAAGCCTCGTCCTGCGGCACTGGTGCTTGCGCCATCAAGGATGGTCTCAACCACGCTGCTGCCATCTGGAATCCAGAAGGCGACATGGGTGACATCGAGATCTGGGAGATGGCTGAGCCTTTGCTGTACCTGGGCCGCACGGTCAAGGCCAACTCGGGCGGTTACGGAAAGTACCGTGGTGGCTGCGGTTTTGAGACGCTGCGGATGGTCTGGAACTCGCAAGACTGGACCATGTTCTTCATGGGCAATGGCTACATGAACAGCGACTGGGGCCTGATGGGTGGTTATCCTTCGGCAACCGGCTATCGCTTTGAAGCCCACAACACCGGTCTTGAGCGTCGTATTGCAAATGGTGAAGCCATTCCTCTGGGTGCTGATCTGGATCCAGGCAAGGCCATCTACGAGCAAAGCATTGACGCAACTGCTCTGGTCAAGCGCGACAAGCAGTGCATGACCACCGAAGATTGCTATGCCAACCATGACCTGTACCTGAACTATCTCCGTGGTGGACCAGGCTTCGGGGATCCGCTGGATCGTGATGTTGCCGCCATCGCAAATGATTTGAACCAGCTGTTCCTGTTGCCTGAATTTGCGGCAAGCGTGTACGGAGCTGTGGTGTCCAAGGATGCGAAGGGCGTGTATTCGGTCGATGCGGCCAAGACGCAGTCTCGTCGTGCAGAGATCCGCAAAGAGCGGATTGCCAAGTCGATGCCAACCCGTGAGTGGATGAAGGAAGAGCGTCAGCGCATCATCAACAAGCACGCTTCTCAAGCCGTTCAGCACATGTTCGCAACGAGCATTGCACTGTCCGCTAAGTGGGACAAGCAATTCCGTACGTTCTGGGATCTGCCTGCAGATTGGCAGTTGCTTGAAACCGAACTGGGCGTACCTTCGTATGGCTCCAAGTTCCGCATGGACCTGTCGCTGATGCCTGACGTTCGCACCGTGGTTCAGGTTGAAGAGTGATCTTCTGATCTCGAACGAACAAAGTAATACTGGAGATTTAAATGTCAACTTATACGCAGGAACAGGTCAACAACCTCGTTGAGGGAACCCTCGACTGGGATACGACTTTCCGCATGCTGTCGATGCCCAAGGACGGCGGTCGCTTTTCCATGTACCTCACGGCACTGCAAAAGAAAGTGACCTTCCCGGACAAGATCGTGCTTCCGCTATCGCCGCACATGTATATCGTTCAGTCGGCGAAGACAAAGCAGTGGGTGACCAAGTGTGATTGCGGCCACGAGTTCTGTGGCTACAAGGAAAACTGGAAATTGTTCGCGAACATCTATGTTCGCGATACTCCAGAAGCCATGGCTGAGGTGTATCCACTTCTGATGGCACCTGACACCAATTGGCAGGTCTATCGTGAATACTTCTGCCCAAGCTGTTGTGTGCTTCACGATGTGGAAGCACCAACTCCTTGGTATCCGGTGATTCACGATTTTGAGCCCGATATCGAAACCTTCTACAAGGAATGGGTCGGTCTTCCAGTCCCTGAAAAAGCAGCTTGATATCAGAGTGACTCAGATCTATCAATGTTCTGAGTGGGGTCTGGGGATTAATCAATCGCCAGACCCCATGTAAAGCTCCGCAAGGAAAAGTAACTTCCCAACCACGGTGATTAGCTATCGTGGTTGGGGTGTTTTATTCCCAATCGTACAAATGAAAAAGCGTTGATCGTCAGTCGAAGATACGGCGCATGAAGGAGACAAAAGGTGGTTGATCCGGTGGAAAAGACTGAGGGTGGCCTGGCAAAGCTACTGAACTTCGTTACATCTTTAATGCCAATCGTTATCATTGGCGGACTTCTTTATGCCGGTTTCTTTGTAAAAGGTACGGCGGTTATTAACAAGGTTGAACCCAAGGCGATTGAGCGACGCGACAATTTCTTCAGCATCATTGCTCCAACCGATCAAATTGCTTGGGCAGTCGGCACCGGTGGAAAGATTGTCCGTACTGAGGATGGTGGGAAATCATGGATTCGCCAGAAAACTCCGACGATTGAAAATCTGCAAGGAATTGCAGCGTGGGATCCTAAAACTGCGATTGCTGCAGGAAATAAAGGGATCATCTTGCACACCTCAGATGCCGGAACGACGTGGTCAGCATCGGTAGTGCCTAAATCAAACAACCCTAACAAACTCCTGCGGGCCCGAATTTTTGGAGAAACTGCCTGGGCAGTCGGTGAATTCGGAGGACTTTTCCGTTCCGATGACAAGGGTGCCACTTTCACCAGAGTACTGCCTGAAAAGGACAGCGCATGGAATGCAATTTCATTCCGTGGCCAAAATGGCCTCGTCGTCGGTGAGTTCGGATCAATGATTCGGAGCAATGACGGCGGTTCCACGTGGACTGAGGTCAAAACTGAGAATAAAGTCAGTTTGATGGCATTGACATTTCGCACAGATACTGATGGTGTCGCGGTAGGCTTGTCAGGTACCCTGTTGACGACTTCCGACGGAGGTACCACGTGGACTTCAGTTCCTGACTTGACTCGCGAACATTTGTTTGACGTTCAGTGGGACGAGAATCACTGGGTCGTTGTCGGTGACAAGGGCGTCATGCTGACTGCTGACGCTGATGCGAAGACTTGGAAACTTGGGCGTGTTTCAGAGGGCGATGTTTCATGGAGAACCCAGATCGCCAAGGGCGGGAAACGCTACTATGTAGCAGGCGCAAATCTAGGTATCTTGGAAGATGGCAAGCTGACCATCATCGGCCGATAATATCCCTCGGAGACAGGCGTGAAAAATACTTCATTTAGTAAAGTTGAGCATATATTTTCTTTCTTGATTAAGAATAGAAGACTGGTTGTTATTGCGGTACTTCTATTGACGGCTTTGATGGGTTTTATGGCCAGTCGAGTGGAAGTTAAGACGATCTTTAGTGATTTATTACCGAAGAATCATCCGTATGTCGCAGTGAATCAAAAATTCAAATCGACATTCGGTGGATCGAACATGGTGAGCATCATGGTCGAAACCGATAAGAACGACATTTTTGATCTTAAGGTTCTAGAAAAGGTCCAGAAATTAACCGTTGGGCTGCAGCAGGTTGATGGTGTAGACACCTATCAAATCGTATCGCTTGCGTCCAAAAAGTTAAAAGAGGTTCGGGCCTCTACTGAAGGTGTGGAAACAAGGCCGATCATGTGGCCTGAGCTTCCGAAGGACGCAGCAGGTATGGCGAAGCTTCGGGCGGCGGTGTTGAATAACACGCTTATTTATGGCCCCTATGTTTCTCTGGATCTGAAAGCCACGCTGATTACCGCTGACTTCCGAGATGGTGAAATCAATTACAGCAAGGCCTTCAATGAAATCATGTCGCAGGTGAAGGCTGCGACAGGCGACGGTGTTTCGATCAAAGTTGTGGGTGAGCCCGTGCTTTATGGTTGGGTGAACTACTATCTGGACGAAACCATCAGGATCTTTTTCGCAGCCATTGCGTCGTTGGTCATCATATTGATGCTGATTACCCGGACTTGGCACGGAACACTGCTGCCGCTATTGGCTGGGACGATCAGCGCGATTTGGGCACTGGGCGCAGCAAAGATCATGGGTTTTCACCTCGACCCATTGGTCATCGTGGTTGCCTTCTTGATCACGGCGCAGGCAATTTCCAACTCAGTTCAGCTCATTTCACGCTACGACGATGAAATTGCTCACGGAACGACATCGTCTGCTACGGCAGCTTTGGCTAGTGCATCCAACTTGTTCAAGCCAAGTATGTTGGCGATCGTTGCGGATGCCGGTTGCGTGTTGGTTGTTGCCATGACGCCCATTCCGATGTTGGAGAAGATTTCCTATATCGGCACCGTGTGGATTTTTTCAATCATCATAAGTGCCTTGATCATGACGCCAGTCATGCTTTCGTGGGTAAAGCCGAAAATTCATTTCGTGCATCCAATCAACATTCGGCCAATACTGGAAACTATTATTTCCATGTGCGCGGGAATTGTTACCTCTAAATTGCGGTATATGGTTCTTGGGCTTGCGGTGACTGTGTTTGTTGTTTCGGGTTGGTATGCGTTCAATCTAAAAGTTGGGGATGCAAATCCGGGTTCTCCAATCCTTTGGCCGAATTCGTCCTACAACAAGGATGCCTCGGATATCAATCGTCAGTTCCAAGGTTCCGACCGAATGTTCGTGGTTCTCAAAGGCAAAGAAAAAGGAGCCATGCGAGAGCCTGAAGTGCTCCAGAGCATGACCAATTTCCAGCGCTACATGGAATCGCAGCCGGAAGTCGGTGGAAGTGTCTCGGTTGCAGATATTTTGCCGCAGGTGCGTCGAGCGCTTCGAGAAGGTAATCCGATGTATGCCGAACTCGGGAATGACAGCAATGAAAATGGTGAACTGACTTACATGTTTGTGGCTGGATCAGATCCAGGAGATATGGATCGTTATTCAGATGCAGACGCAAAAAATGGCGCCGTAACGTTGTTTTTCCGCGACCACCAAGGGGAAACCATCAGAACGGCTATTGATCGCGTGCAGGACTATGTGAATAAGAATCCGATTGCGAAGGCTGATTATTTGCTTGCAGGTGGCTTGGTGGGTGTTTTGGCCGCTGTAAACGAAGTGATTCTTGCAGGCCAGATTGAGGCTATTGCGTTGGCGTTGTTAGTTCTCGTGGTCTGCTGCACGGTCACCTATCGCTCCACAGTCGCCGGTGTGTTCTTCATGATTCCAGTCATGCTCTCAAACACCATTACGTTCAGCTACATGGCGTGGGCGGGGATTGGTATGAATATAAATACCTTGCCAGTCGTAGCCTTGGGTATCGGTTTGGGTGTTGATTACACGTTCTATATCGTCGATGGAATACGAGAGGAATTGCACCATTCAAATGACGTAGAGGCGGCAATTCTTAAGTCCTTGCGGAGCTCTGGTCGAGGGGTGTTGATTACAGCCCTTACCTTGATCACTAGCGTCGGACTGTGGAGCTTTTCTTCGGTACGGTTGCAGGCTGATATGGGCTTGTTGATTGCCTTGTGGTTGTTTATTTCGGCATTCAGCGCCTTGTTCATCATGCCGGCAATTGTTTATGTGTTCCGCCCCAAGTTCATTGTGGGTAGCAAGAAGCACCCGATTGAACATGCGGAAGCTGCATTGACCATTTAAAGTGTAGAGAGGGTTGCCGTTTGTTTTGATGTCGATGCTCAAGGGCAACGATCGTGAAGGGCGAACGGTTCATGTGTGGTGACAAAAACGGAAGGAATGGAGACATGAAAATAGATAAATGCTTCAAGCGATCGCTGTCAGGCATCGCAGTAGCTGCTGCACTGAATACGATGGGTTTCTCCATCGCGCACAGTGCTGAAGAAGCTGCAGCTCTGCCGGGATCGGGCGACTTTAAATTCGCCTTGTCGGGCTACGCCCGCGCGTGGTTGTCAATGAACCTGAATGACACGCCTGAACTGCGAGTCATTAATAACGGCAAGGCCGATGGCAAGTGGAAGCTTTCCATGGTCCGCGGTTCCGTTCTGTTGGATGCCGATGCCAGCATGGGTGGTTTGAAATTCAAGGCCATTACCCGGCTCGATAGGGAATATAAGACGTCTTATCTTGATGACCTGCAAAAGGTCCGTAGTGCTGGAGCTGGGTTTGGCAACGCTGGTGTAAACACCAGCGGCAAATCCATCATGGACAATTACAACAACTTCGATTTTCGGGAGTTTTGGATTGAGGCACCTATCGGTGATCGGACCACAGTCAAATTCGGCCGTCAGCAATTGGTTTGGGGAGAGTCGGACTTTTTCCATGCCATGGACTTGGTTCATGGATATGACCTGAGCTGGCGATTGTTCTTCGAAGGTGAAAATGAAGAGTGGCGCAAACCGCTCATCTTGCTGTCGACCAAGATCCGGGTGCCGGAAGCCAATGGTTTGATTGCAGCTTATATTCGTCCTGGCTGGGATCGCTGTAAGGACATCGGTAATACTTATGACTTCGGTGGTGGCCGATGGTTTATTTCGCCTTATAAGGGGTTTGATGCCACCAACATCAATACTTTCGATTGCGATCAAAAAGATTGGAATAAAGATAAGACACAGTTCGGTATTCGTTGGCAGGGCGAAGCGTTCGGAGTTAATTACTCAGTCGCTTACCTGAAGGCTCCTGCTGGTGATCCCGTTGCAAATACTGGATCCCCAGGAAAAGGGTTTAAGGGGACCACAGTATTAAACGCGCCGCAAAATTTCCTGGGGACAGGTGCGGTCATGAACTTTATCCACCCTGAAATTGATGTGCTGGGTGCTACGGTCAGCGGTTACAGCGAAGTGCTTGATTCCGTGCTCAGCGCAGAAATCGCGTTTACCAAAGACCAACCGTACAACATTGGGACAGGCGGTTTCAATGCCGGTGCCTATCTTAGTGGTGTAGGTAATCCTGGTTTGGGACTTGGTGGCATCAAGTTGAAGGACACAATCACTACGATGTTGCGTGCCGATAAGAACCTGCACTTTGAGAATGTTCTCGGAACGACGCGTCCATCGTTCTCTTCTGTCCAGTTGTTTGATACGTACGTTAAGGATTTCACTAAGAGTGATGACTTGGTGCGCCTGTTCTTTGAAGGTGCCCCCCTCAAAGAGCACAACACCATCCTGACTGCGTTCACCGTACTCAACTACCGTAACGACGAAATCAATCCAGGCTTTGCCATCGGCTTCGATTTGGGTAATGGTGGTGGTTTTGCTATCCCTAGCGTCTCGATGACCTTTGGTGACAAATGGTTGGCTAAGCTTGAGGCGGATATTTTCTGGTCCAGTCATCAAAACGACGCACAGTTCAGCGGCAAGAAGAGCCAGCTGTTCGGGTGGTTTGATGGCTCCAGCCAGTTGGCTCTTCGCGTGACTCGTCAATTCTGATTAGAGGATATTTCAATATGAAACTTGAAAACAACGGTATCGATCGTCGCAGCGTGCTGCAAGGTGGATTGGGAGGCGCGGTGGCGCTGGCGACGGGTCTGGGGGCGACCTCGGCCCACGCCAAGGAGCTGGCAGCGGGCTTCGTGATCAACAAGGAAAACTACGACAGCATCAAGGGCGACACCTTCGAGGGCAAGACCATTGCCAGCATGGTGCCCGAGAAGCTCGAGTGGATGATCAAGAACTACAACCTGACCATCAAGCTGGCCAACTCGAAGAAGATCGAGATGGACCCGAAGTACGTCCAGGCGACCAAGGACTATTCCAAGGACGTCAAGTTCAACCCGGCTGACCGCACGGTGACCGGCTGGAAGGCCGGCATGCTGTTCCCGGCCGACCAGATCGATCCGAAGGACCCGAACGCGGGCGACAAGATCATCTGGAACCTGCGTGCTGCGACTTACGGCGCGACGATGGACCTGCGCGACATCGCCTGGGCGTTCCTGGATGCGAAGACCGGCTACGAGCGCGTGCAGGCGTTCCAGTCACGTCGCTACTACATGGAAGGCCGCCTCGACGGTGGCCCGATCACTGTCGGTGACGGCACCATCTCGCAGAAGACCTACTTCGTGGCGACCTACCCGCAGGACATCCGTGGCCTGGGCCTGTTCTCTGTACGCTACAACCAGCCAGACTCGAAGAAGCCTGACGACTCGTTCGCGTACCTGAAGTCGGTGCGTCGCGTGCGTCGCCTGTCGGGCGGTGCGTGGATGGACCCGATCGGTGGTACCGACCAGCTGTACGACGACTGGGACATCTGGGATGCGGCGCCAACGAAGTACAAGTCCAACAAGCTGATCGAGCGTCGCTGGATCCTGGCCATTGCGCACAGCCCCGAGATCAGCGTGGACGTGGCCCAGCCCTGGAGCGATCCGGCTGCGCGCTTCCCGCGCATCGGGATCAAGACGCCGCCGCACTTCAACCCGCATCCGGATGTGGGCTGGGAGCCGCGTGAAGTGTTCGTGGTCGAGGGCGTGTGCCCGGACGAGCACCCGTACAGCAAGAAGACGGTGTACATGGAAGTGGACTTCCCGCGTCCGTACCTGGGCTTCTCGCTGGACCGCAAGGGCGAATTCTGGAAGATGTTCATCTTCCAGAACCGGCCTGACACCGGTGATGACGGCTACAAGGCGGTGATGCCGGTGATCGGACACATCATTGACGTCAAGCGTGGCCACGCCACCAACTGGTCGTCGAACATGAAGTCCAACCCGAAGGGCGTGAAGGAGACCGACGTGTCCCTGAACGTGCTGGAAGAAGTGGCCACCGGCACGGGCAAGTAAGCTGCCCCGAGCCGGCCGGGGGCTCCATCCCCCCGGCCAC
>Ga0213847_1112830_pt1 | contig 11034 bp, 9 predicted proteins | sample EEC_MetaT_FD_165035 | JGI IMG/M metagenome (GOLD analysis project Ga0213847, IMG submission 165035) | Metatranscriptome of freshwater microbial communities from pre-fracked creek in Pennsylvania, United States - EE:C (Metagenome... | ecosystem: Environmental > Aquatic > Freshwater > Creek...
CCGATCATCCGATGACGGTGAATTTCCCCGAGGGTGAGTACCTGAAGGGCTTGGTCGTCGTCAAAAAGTGACAAATATCTGGCCTTTCCCGTGCTTTGGCGTGAATGTTTTGAACAAGACCGCTACACTCCCCACCTGCTGAATTTGGGGTGTTGCAGGCTATCCGTGCACCTCTAACTCTCAGCACCCTAGGAAAACCATGAGTCTCATTCCCGCCACCATCCTGACCGGCTTTCTCGGTTCCGGTAAAACCACACTGCTCAAACGCGTGTTGTCGGAAGCGCACGGTCAAAAAAATCGCGGTGATCGAGAACGAGTTTGGCGAAGAGAACATCGACGCAGATATTCTGGTGTCGGACACGAACGAGAACATCGTCCAGATGAGCAATGGTTGCGTCTGCTGCACCATCCGCGAAGATCTGCGCGCCACCTTGGTCGATTTGGCTGAAAAACGCCGCAAAGGTGAGTTGAACTTTGAACGCGTGGTGATAGAAACCACCGGCTTGGCCGATCCTGGCCCGGTGGCGCAAACGTTTTTCATGGACGATGAGATCGCCGAAAGCTATTTGCTGGATTCGATTTTGACGTTGGTGGATGCCAAGCATGCCGCTCAACAGCTCAACGATCGCCAAGAAGCCCGCCGCCAAGTAGGGTTTGCCGATCAAATCTTCATCAGCAAAACAGATTTGGTCAGCGGCGAAGAAACCGATGCGCTGATGCACCGCCTCAAACACATGAACCCGCGTGCGCCGCAAAAAGCCGTGCATTTCGGTGAAGTGTCGCTGTCCGAGGTTTTTGACCTGCGTGGTTTCAATCTGAACGCGAAATTGGACATTGACCCGGATTTTCTGAAAGATGACCACCACGCGCATGCCCACGCTGAGCACGAACATGGTGAGCACTGCGACCATCCGTCACATGGACACGATGACCATGCAGGACACGGCGGCCATCATCATCACCATGATGACGATGTCAAAAGTTTTGTGTACCGCACGGATCGCGCGCTTGACCCTGCAAAGCTGGAAGATTTTTTAGGTGCCATCGTCAACATCTACGGCCCGCGCATGTTGCGCTACAAAGGCGTGTTGAACATGCAAGGCACCGAGCGCAAGGTTATTTTTCAAGGTGTGCATCAGTTGATGGGCAGTGACCTGGGGCCTGTTTGGGCTTCTGGGGAAGTGCGCACCAGCAAAATGGTGTTTATTGGTATCGACTTACCCAAAGATATTTTTCTGCAAGGCCTGGAACAATGCGCTGTGTGATGCCCAACATCCGAATGCGTAGCCTTGTGGTTAGACTCCGAGGTTCTTATCTGTGGGAGCGGAAATCAGCATGAAGTCTTCAATTTTGCCAGCCGAGGGTGCTGCACCCCGGAAAAAACTGACCCTTAAAACGGTGGCTGCTGCTGCACCATCAGCTTCAAAGCCTGCAGTGTCTGTCGCTGCGTCTAAAAAGGCTAAAGTCGCTGACAGCAACCCTGAAAATCCACCGAGTCCTGTTGTGACGGTGAAAGCCGTTAAGGTGACAGCATCGCCGAAATTGGCGGCGAGCGCAGCAGCGGCGGCCAAAGCACAGGCTGAAGCTGTGGCCTTGGCGCCCGCGCTGGTTGTGGTTAAGCCACCGCCTGTTCAGCGTGCGGCGCGTGGTTCACGACTCGCACAGTTAACGGTGCCATCGATGGCTCAGGCCGTAGCATCGACAGCGGCCAAATCGAGCTACTCTTCCGCTGCAAGCTTACCGCCTACGGTCGCGCCGCCCCATACGGCACCTAAAAAAGACCCTCGGCTTGCGAACAATTGGAAAACCAAGCCAGTGGCTGAGTTGACCGATCCTGAAGTGTTGTCCATGTCCGACGATGACTACATGAACGACGTGCAAATGGCCTTCTTCCGGTTGAAGCTTGTGTTTCTTAAACAAGAAATTTTGAACAGCGCCGGGGCCACCACCGAACATTTGCGTGAAGACACGGTGGTTGTACCTGATCCTGCTGACCGTGCCACCATTGAAGAAGAGCATGCCCTAGAGCTGCGTACCCGTGACCGAGAGCGCAAGCTGCTGAAAAAGATAGAGCAGTCGATCAACCGTATTGATTCGGGTGATTACGGTTTTTGCGATGAAACGGGCGAATCCATTGGCGTCGGTCGTCTGCTGGCCCGACCCACCGCCAGCTTGTCGCTGGAAGCACAACAGCGCCGAGAGCTCAAGCAAAAAATGTTCGGAGACTGAGTTGATACGCAGCGTGTTCTTGCAAGGCTTTCTGGCACACTAAGGCATCATGACCAAAGAAGAAGATCGTGGATTGCTGTCGCGCATGGTGCGGTTCGTTCGGAACCCCACTGTCAGTTGGTCTGACCTGGATCAAACCGAACTCGACCCTGAAAGCCGTTATAGCAAGCAAATGCTCAAGGACATGATTGAGCGGCGGCGGCGAAACGATTTCGTGCGCAAGCGTGAGTTCGACATGCTGCGCAAGTTACGTCACGACAGTTTGGCAGGTAGCCAAGACCCTGCCCGTCCTTCGTTTTTCCCTAGTGGCGGCCAAAAGAAGTTGGATGATCGAGCCAAAACAATCAAAAAAATTGATGAAATTGAAGCTCAGATGTCACAGCAGTGGTGGAAGACCAAGCATGGTGAAAGTGACGATGGTGGTCGGGGAATGGGAATGGACAATCCCAATACCGATTTTTCTGTTTCTTACCCCAGCCAAATTCAAAGCACTACCCGTCAAAGCAGCCTGACTGATTCAGGTTCGCGGCGGCTTCCACGGCGTGAACCCTTAGGCTCAATCCATACTGCGGCTGCAGCGGCAGCCCCATTTGCATCGACTGAAGGTGATCTCCAGATGCCTGTGGTTGATTCTAAGAAAGTTGCTCTAGGGGCGTTACGTGCTTCGCAAATTGGGGGTATTGCGGGCAGTTATGACGGGTCGACCAGCGGTTTTACGCTCTCTAAACTCAATGCTATTCAACTGAATGAGTTCGTACACGATCCCCAATTGGAAGAAGCAGCAATTCGCTTTGCCAACGGCGATGACGATGGTGCTGAAGCGGCGTTGATGGAAGCCTTGTCCAGTGACGATATCAGTGTCAGTGGCAATCAATCCATTTGGATGACGCTGTTTGATCTTTACCGTGCCACGGACCGTCAAGAGAGTTTTGAAAGTGCATCGCTTGACTTTGCCAATCGTTTTGGACGTTCTGCGCCGCAGTGGTTCTCTATCCCTGGCAGTGTAAAGCCACACACCTTGTCCTTTGCCGATTCATCTTCTGAGTTGCAACCGATCTGGAGGAGTCCGGCGATGCTGGATATTCAGTCGCTGGCGGTGCTGAATGCTGTGTTGGAGAAAAAAGCGCAGCCCTGGTGCCTGAGCTGGACGGCGTTAGTTTCCATTGACGAGACGGTGCTGCTTGCATTGCATCGTTTGTTTACCGCGTGGACGGATCAGTCCGTCAAGCTGCGTTTTGTAGGTTCAGAGAATCTATTGGCGGTGCTGAAGACGGGTACAACTTCTGGTGATGCAGCCGTCAACTCCATGTGGTGGCGTGTTCGATTGCAAATGTTGCGTGTGATGCACCGCCCAGATGAATTCGAAGTCGTGGCCATGGATTACTGTGTCACCTATGAGTTGTCTCCCCCTTCTTGGGATGGGGCGTTATGTGATTTCAAGTCCATGGATGGTCATGTCCATTCAGGCACAGGCCCTACTATCGTTTCTGAAGCAGGACATGATGGTGGTCCATCCTCATTACCACCGGAAGATTTCACCGAAACTGAGCGCACTACGATTGCGGCGATGGGCTCCCATGTCAGCGCTGTTGATTTGTCAGGTCACATCATGGGGGATGCGGTTGAAATGTTGGACACGTTGAACGCCAAAATGGAGGGTTCCGATCTCATCATTGTTCTTTGTGCACGTCTTGTGCGCTTGGATTTCTTAGCCGCGGGTACGCTGCTCAATTGGGTGTCCGCACGCCAAGCCGAGGGACGGCAAGTTCAGTTCAAGGACTTGCACCGTTTGGTCGCTGTCTTTTTCAACGTGATTGGCATCAACGAACATGCCAAGGTGATTGCCCGTACAGATTGATTTCAGCCCGGAGAGGTTTCATGATCACGCTCGTTCACCAGTATTTCAGTCAATCCGCTGCCCGTTTTCCCGACAAGCCCGCTATCTGCTGTGAAAACGAGTCACTGACTTTTCGCGAAGCCGACGAGTTTTCCAATGCGTTTGCTCGAGCGTTGCAAGCCGCAGGAGCTGAGCGAGGGCAGTTGGTGCCGTTCTTCATGAAAAAGAGCCCCCGCTCTATGCTGTCCATCCTCAGTATCTTGAAGGCCGATTGCGCTTATGTGCCGATTGACGTGAAGTCCCCGGCACAGCGGTTAACCTCTATTTTGCTGGCTGCAGAGGCCAAAGTTGTGGTGGTTGACGATGAAAGCCAAGCCCAGTTTGAGAAATTGATCCCTGCGGATGCACGGCCCGTGCTGCTCAACATCAGCCAGTTTGCTCCCGTTGATGTGGCTGCGGTGGTATCGCACAACCTGTCAATTGACATGGCGTATGTGCTTTTTACTTCCGGCTCTACAGGCGTGCCCAAGGGCGTGATGATTCCGCACAAAGCGATCATTGATTACATTGACTGGTGTGTTGAGACGTATGCCTTAACCAGCAACGATGTGATTTCCAACCATGCCCCCCTGTATTTTGACAACTCCACCTTTGATCTTTATTGCGCCTTCAAAACAGGTGCCACGCTGCACTTGGTTCACGATGAGTTGAATGCGGTGCTGCCGCGTTTGGTGAAGTGGTTGTCCGAGCGCGAAATCACCACCTTTTTCTGTGTGCCTTCGGTGCTGACGTTGCTGCTGCGCTCGCGCCGCCTCAAACCCGACAGCTTCCCCAAGTTGCGTCATGTGTTGAGTGCGGGCGAAGTGTTACCGCGCGACATCTTGGCGGAGTGGATGGCGTTGTACCCCCAAATTCAGTTCACCAATATGTATGGTCCCACCGAGATCACGGTGGATTGCAGCTACCACATCGTCCACGTGCCACCCAGCAAGGACATGTTGTCTATCCCCATTGGCAAGGCGCGCAACAATATGGAGTTGTTTGTTCGCCTACCGTCAGGTGCGCTTAGCCAAGCGGTGGGTGCAGAGGGTGAATTGCTGGTGCGCGGCACATCTGTGGCCTACGGTTATTTGGGTGATGCTGAGCGCACCCAAAAGGCCTTTATTCAGAACCCAAACAACCGCTTTTTCCACGACCCGCTCTACTGCACGGGTGACTTGGTACGGATAGACTCGAACGCTGACTTCTTGTTCATGGGCCGTGCCGATGACCAAATCAAATTCCTCGGCTACCGTATCGAATTGGGTGAAATTGAAGCCTCTCTGGTGGGTATTGAGGGTGTGCATGAAGGTGTCGTCGTGTTTCAGCGTGGTGCAAACGGTACCGAGGGTGAGCTCGGTGCCTTGGTCAGTTTGAATGCAGGGTTCGACCAAGCTGCATTGCGACTGGCTTTGCAGGCCCGTTTGCCCGGTTATATGGTGCCGACACGGTTTGCCATTGCCGAAGCAGACTTCCCGCGCACGCCGAATGGCAAATACGACCGTAAAGAGACGCTAAAAATGGTTTTTAACGTTCAAGGTTCCTTCTGAAAAGAACCGTGTATTGACGGGTACTGCGCCGGTTTCTCCACTGTGGCATTTGGCACGGTTCCGTGTTTTTCCAGTTTTCTTCTTGCCAAATACTTGCTCAAGTTTCACCTTTAATGCCACAGCTAAGTACCTTGTTTTAAACACATTTTCAACCTTTTCCAGGTTCTAATGTGCTTCTAAGTCCTTGATTCCATTGCAAAAAATCGTACGCGATGCCTCGCGTGATGAATGGATTCCTGTTACAGTGGAAAAAAGTGCATTTAAGTGGTGAAAAATAGCCCTGTACGGGTATTTTTTGAGTTTAAGTGTCCAGTTTCTCTCATTCAACCCTCCCAAAGGTCAGTCCGCTCGTGTTTCAAGGGGCTTCATTCATCAGTCTCGATGCTAAGGGGCGGCTTTCTGTGCCGACCCGGCACCGTGACGTGTTGTCGGCCACTGCTGGCGGTCGTTTGACGATCACCCAGCATCCCGAGGGCTGCTTATTGGTGTTTGCACGTCCTGAATGGGAGCGCTTTAGTCAGCGCATTGCTGCTTTGCCAATGGATGCACAGTGGTGGAAGCGTATTTTTTTGGGCAGTGCAATGGATGTGGAGCTTGATGGCACCGGGCGGGTGTTGGTGTCACCAGAGTTGCGTGAAGCCGCAGGGCTGAGCAAAGAGGTGATATTGATGGGGATGGGCACGCACTTTGAGCTTTGGGACAAAGCCATTTACCAAGCCAAAGAAGCCGCTGCTCGCAAGCAAGCCATGCCTGATGTTTTCAAAGACTTCTCTTTTTAAGTGGACGCAGTGGACACGACTTGGCAACACACCACGGTTTTGCTGGACGAGGCGGTTAACGCGCTCAACGTTCAGCCAGAGCGCACTTATGTGGACGCGACCTTTGGCCGTGGCGGGCATTCGCGACTGATTCTGTCGCGCTTAGCGCCCACAGGTCGTTTGATTGGTTTCGACAAAGACCCTGAGGCGGTGCAAACAGCCCAGTCTGTAGCCGCAGGTGACCCTCGCTTTGCCATTCGCCACCAGGGCTTTGCACAACTGGGTGAGTTGGCGCCTGCCAGCGTTGCCGGTGTGCTGATGGACTTGGGCATCAGCTCACCCCAGATTGACAACCCAGAGCGCGGATTTTCTTTTCGCAACGATGGGCCCCTGGACATGCGCATGGACAGCACCCGAGGCCAAAGCGTGGCGCAGTGGCTAGCGGTGGCCGATCAACAGCACATAGCAGAAGTGGTACGTGATTATGGAGAAGAGCGGTTTGCTGTCCCCGTTGCAAAGGCGATTGTTGCTAGCCGAGAGGCAGGGCGATTGCCCAGCACCACCTTGGCGTTGGCCGACCTCGTGGCTGGTGCGGTCAAAACCCGCGAGGCTGGGCAAAACCCTGCAACGCGTACCTTTCAAGCTTTTCGGATTTTCATCAACGGGGAGCTTGAAGAGCTCAAACAAGCGCTAGAAGCCAGTTTGACCGTGCTGCAGCCGGGGGGGCGTTTGGTGGTGATCAGCTTTCATTCGCTGGAAGACCGTATTGTTAAGCAGTTTATTGCGCGTCATGCACAAGAAACCGTAGACCGTCGGTCACCCGATTGGATGCTGTCCAAAGCCCCAGCGATGAAGCTGAACGCCCTCGCGCGTACCAAGCCCAGTGCCGCTGAAGTCGCAGCCAACCCACGCTCGCGCAGCGCCATCATGCGGGTCGCTGAGCGCACTGGGGTGTCGTTATGACACGGCTCAATCTGATTTTGCTGGTTGCCGTGATCACCAGTGCCATGTATTTGGTGCACACGCAGTACGCATCGCGCCGGTTGTTTCAGGATTTGGAACATGCCACCACGGACGCGCACAAACTTGCCGTTGAAAACGACGGCTTGGAAGTGCAGCGCCGCTCTAAAGCCACACCCTTGCGGATAGAAAAGCTGGCAAAGATGCAGCTGCAAATGCGCACGGCCAACCCGGCCATCACGCAGTATGTGACGTACAGCGAGTCGAAGTGAGCATCCCGCCATGACCCGCAGCCTCCAATACACCTCCAGCCCCCTGTTGGCCAGCCGCACCCCGGTGTGGCGCAGCAAATTCATTGTGGCGGCTGTAGCCATTGGGTTTTTCGGTCTCGCGGCGCGCGCGGCGTACATCCAGGTGATTGGGAATGCGTTTTTTCAACGTCAGGGCGAGGTGCGCTTCACCCGTACGTTGGCTTTGCCGGCCAACCGGGGGCGTATCTTTGACCGCAATGGTTTGGTTTTAGCGTCCAGCGTTCCCGCGCCCAGCATTTGGGCGATTCCTGAAGACGTGGAGCGTGATAAGCCCAAGCTGCAGCAGCTTGCCAAGGCGCTGGACATGCCGCTGGCAGACCTTACCAAAAAGCTGGAAGACGATGACAAAACCTTTGTCTGGCTCAAACGGCAGGTGGACGACACCGTTGCCAAACAAATCGCGGCCTTGGGTCTCAAAGGGGTGTACGCCCGCAATGAGTACAAGCGCGAATACCCCGAGGGTGAAGCCATGGCCCATGTGGTGGGCTTTACCAACGTCGAAGACAAAGGGCAAGAGGGCGTAGAGCTCACCTTCAACAAAGAACTGGCGGGCAAAGCGGGTTCGCGCCGCGTCATCAAAGACCGCTTTGGTCGCGTTGTGGAAGATGTGGGCGAACAAGTGCCCCCCGTTGATGGCAAAGATCTGACACTCAGTGTTGACAGCAAAATCCAGTTTTTCGCCTACCAAAAGCTGCGCGATGCGGTGATCAGCAACAAAGCCAAAGCCGGCAGCGTGGTGGTGCTGGATGCGCTCAGCGGTGAAGTTCTGGCGGTCGCCAACTACCCCAGTTATGTGCCCGATAAGCGCAAGAACCTCACGGGTGAGCAGCTGCGCAACCGCGCTTTGACGGATACCTTTGAGCCTGGTTCCACCATGAAACCGTTCACCATTGGCTTGGCGCTGGACACCGGCCGGGTAACCCCACAAACGGTGATACAGACCGCTCCCGGCAGCGTCACCATCACTGGCTCCACCATCCATGACTCCCACGCCCACGGTCCGCTGACGGTCGAGCAGGTGATTCAGGTGTCGAGCAACGTGGGCACCACCAAAATTGCCATGCAAATGCCTGCCCGCGAGATGTGGGAAACCTTCTCGCAAGCGGGCTTTGGGCAAAAGCCGCAAATCAGCTTTCCTGGAGCGGTGTCCGGGCGGTTACGGCCTTATAAAACCTGGCGACCGATTGAGCAGGCCACCATGTCCTATGGCTATGGTTTGTCGGCATCGTTGTTTCAGATGGCCCGTTCGTACACGGTCTTCTCGCACGATGGGCAAATCATTCCCACCACCCTGCTCAAGCGCGATGAGCCTGCTGTGGGTACCCAGGTGTTCTCCCCCAAAACAGCCGCTGCGGTGCGAAAAATGCTGCAAATGGCTGCTGGCCCGGGTGGCACCGGCCCTTTGGCGCAGACGGTGGGGTACTCCGTCGGTGGCAAGTCCGGCACTGCGCACAAGCAGGTCGGCAAAGGCTACGCTACCAACAAATACCGTTCTTGGTTCACGGGCATGGCCCCGATTGACAAGCCACGCATCATCGTCGCCGTGATGGTGGACGAGCCCAGTGCAGGCCAGTATTTCGGCGGTATCGTGGCTGCGCCCGTGTTCAGCGAAGTGGTTCAACAGTCCTTGCGCATGATGGGCGTGACCCCGGACATGGACGTCAAGCCGCAAACCGTGGTGAAAGCCGTCGAGGAGTCGTTCTGATGGCCGCCCCATTCATCCCCGCTGAGAATGCTGCGCAATGGTTGCGTGCGCGTGTCACGGGCCGTTTGCACAGCGATAGCCGCCAAGTGCGTCCGGGGGACGGTTTTATCGCATGGCCCGGTGCCGCCACCGATGGTCGCCGCTTTGTCGCCGCTGCGTTGGCCCAGGGTGCGGTAGCCTGTTTGGTCGAGCATGAAGATGCCAGCATGGCGTTGAGCGCAGAGACGTTGGCTGACGAGCGCGTTGCGACTTTTCCCCAACTCAAAGCGGCTACGGGCCCTGTCGCCGCCGCCTTCTACGGCCACCCCAGCCGTGAACTGGCGATGTTGGCGGTTACGGGTACCAACGGCAAAACCTCGACCTCCTGGTGGTTGGCACAATCGCTATTAAATTTAGAGCTAACTATGCACATTCCTTGCGGGGTAATAGGCACTTTAGGCATAGGTCGATTGCCAAAACTGGAATACACCGGTCTCACCACACCCGACCCCGTCACTTTGCAGCACCATCTGCGTGATGCCGTGCGCCAGGGTGATAAGGCCTGTGCCATCGAAGCTTCGTCGATCGGTTTGGCCGAGCGCCGTCTGGACGGTTGCGACCTCCGCGTAGCCCTGTTCACCAACTTCACCCATGACCACCTGGACTACCACGGCAGCATGGATGCCTATTGGCAGGCCAAAGCCGAGCTGTTTGCGTGGCCCGGTTTGCAAGCGGCCGTGGTTAACCTGGACGACCCGCAAGGCGTGGCGCTGGCGGCGAATTTCCCCAAGGATCTGTGGACTTACAGCGTGGCACCTGCGGCAAGCGGATGGCCACCACGGTTGCACGCCAGCCACATCCACTATGCAACGCATGGTCAGCAATACGGCTTGTGCTTTGATGTGGTGGAATCCGCTGATAACGCCAGCCGTTGTACGGTGCAAACCGGCCTCATTGGCCAGTACAACGTGGCCAATCTGCTGGGCGTGATCGGCACACTGCGGGCCCTGGGTATCTCGCTGTCAGATGCCGCTCAAGCCTGCTGTCGCCTGACGCCGGTGCCGGGCCGCATGGAATGTTTGGGTGCGCCGGGTCAACCGTTGGCCGTGGTCGATTACGCCCACACGCCGGACGCACTGGACAAAGCCCTGGCGGGTTTGCGTCCGCTGGCCCTCGCCCGTGGTGGGCAGCTCTGGTGTGTGATGGGCTGCGGCGGTGACCGTGACCCCAGCAAACGCCCGGTGATGGCCGCAGTGGCCGAGAAGAACGCCGACCACTTGATGGTCACCAGCGACAACCCCCGCACCGAAAAGCCCGAAGCCATCATCAGCCAAATGCTGTTGGGTCTGAGCCATGGTGTGTTTGAAGCCCAGCACGTCCACGTCGAACCCAACCGCGCCCTGGCTATCGCCCAGGCCATTGCTCAGGCTGCACCGCAAGACATTGTGCTGATCGCTGGCAAAGGCCATGAGGACTACCAAGACGTGGCGGGCACCAAACACCCGTTCAGCGACCAGGCCCATGCGCTCGCCGCCTTGGCGCAACACCATCCTGTTCCAGGACAACCCGCATGATCTCCCCTACAATCGCCCCCATGATGACGTTGCACCAAGCCTGGTAATGGCTGCTGCCCCGCGTCCCCACGGCGCGGCTGGTGGGGGATGGC
>Ga0213847_1017029_pt1 | contig 10598 bp, 17 predicted proteins | sample EEC_MetaT_FD_165035 | JGI IMG/M metagenome (GOLD analysis project Ga0213847, IMG submission 165035) | Metatranscriptome of freshwater microbial communities from pre-fracked creek in Pennsylvania, United States - EE:C (Metagenome... | ecosystem: Environmental > Aquatic > Freshwater > Creek...
ATACCTTTCAGCAACCTGTCACGCAACACAAACCGAGCGATAGCTGTGCAGTGCCATCGAATTGCGTGCAAGCGATGCAGGAGGTCACCGTTCATGGGCTTGAGTTTTTGAACAAAGGTGCCACCTACAATTTATGCGCTGGCTTGGCACGTCATCACAGGCTGTCACTTTATCCTCTAGCATCAATTCTTCTATGAAACGTCTTTGGCTGCTTTTCTCACAAACCGTGACCGTACTGGTCGCTGCATATTTCGTCACTGCCACGTTCAAACCGGACTGGGCAGACAAGAGTCGTGGACGGACTTTAGGCGTGGCCACGGTATCTGCACCTGCTTCAAATTCCACAGCGACTCCTGCTGGCAGCTTGAGTGCGTCTGCCAAAAAGGCCTCGCCAGCAGTAGTCAGTATCAACACAAGCAAAGCTGCTGCGCGCAACCCACACAGCAATGACCCCTGGTTCCGCTTTTATTTTGGTGACCAAGGCCAGGAAGCCCAATCTGGCCTTGGCAGCGGCGTAATCGTCAGTGCGGACGGCTACATTCTGACCAACAACCATGTGGTGGAAGGTGCTGACGAGATCGAAGTGGTGCTCAACGACAGCCGCCGCGCCCAGGCTAAAGTGATTGGTACCGATCCGGAAAGCGACTTGGCTGTGCTGAAAATTACCCTCGACAAGCTCCCCACCATTGTGCTGGGCAGCTCGGACACGCTGAATGTGGGCGACCAAGTCCTCGCTATCGGCAACCCCTTCGGTGTCGGTCAGACGGTCACCAGCGGTATCGTCAGCGCACTGGGTCGTAACCACCTGGGCATCAACACCTTTGAGAACTTCATCCAAACCGATGCGGCCATCAACCCCGGCAACTCCGGGGGCGCGTTGGTCGATGTGAACGGCAACCTGCTGGGCATCAACACCGCCATCTACTCGCGCTCTGGTGGCAGCATGGGTATCGGCTTTGCCATCCCCGTCGCCACCGCCAAGCAGGTCATGGAAGGCATTGTGAAAGACGGCCAAGTCACCCGGGGCTGGATCGGCGTAGAGCCCCAAGACCTGTCGCTCGAGCTTGCAGAAACCTTTGGCATCAAAGCTCCGAAAGATGCGGCGCTTCAAGGCGTCATCATCACTGGTGTGCTACAAAACGGCCCTGCAGCGCAAGCTGGGATTCAACCAGGGGATGTGATTACCGCAGTTGCAGAACACCCGGTGCGCAACGTGGCAGAACTGCTGTCCAACGTCGCCGCTCTGAAACCCAGTGCGCCCGCAAAATTTGAGTTGGTACGCAAAGAAAAACCCATGACCCTGAGTGTGTCGCCAGGGCTACGACCTAAAGGGCGAGTGCAACGCTGAATGCTACTGCCTCAGGTTTTTGCTTTTGCGACTTCGTCCGATTCAATCGGCCCTTGGGTATGTTTGACGAACAGTTGGGCGGCCATGATGCCAACCTCGTACAAACCACCGACCACCAGCAGCAGCATGATCATGGAACCGGCATCGGGTGGTGTCACCAACGCGGTGCCAACGGCGGCGGCAACCCAGAAGTAGCCTCGGTATTCACGCAATTGGGCGACGCTCACCAAGCCCATACGAACAATCAAAATCACAGCCACCGGTACCTCAAAAGCCAGACCGAAGGCGAGGAACATGCCAATCACAAAGTTAAGATATTCCTCAATGTCAGGCGCTGCCGTTATAGATTTTGGGGCAAAGCTTTGAATGAAGGTGAACACCTGTTGAAACACCACGTAGTACGAAAAAGCCACACCGGCAAAAAACAAAATAGTGCTGGAGATAACCAAGGGCATCACCATCTTTTTTTCGTGTGAATACAGGCCTGGCGCAATAAAGGCCCACACTTGGTAGAGCACAACGGGCAGGGCCAGCATAAAGGCAGCCATCATCAAAATTTTGAGCGGCACAACGAAGGGGGAAATAACGTTGGTGGCAATCAGCGTGGCCCCCTTGGGCAGGGTGGCGATCAACGGAGCAGCCAAGATGTCATACAGCGCAGAGGGGCCAGGGAACAGCGCCAAGATGGCGGCGGCAATGCCCACTGCCAACGCGGCTTTGATTAAACGGTCGCGCAACTCGACCAAATGCTGCACAAACGGCTGTTCGCTGCCCGCTAATTCGTCGTCGGGCTTGGGGGTGTCGGTCATACGGTGCTTTTTTGCGGACGGTAGCGGGCGACACGCGCCGCGCCAGAGAGGGCTTTGGTGCGGATGCCGGCGCGGGCTTTGTACCACTGCGGCATCACCCCGGTTTTGACACGCCAGTGCTTTTTAGGCCGACGGTATTCGGGGTACACCGTGAAGGCATCGTTGGGGTCTGAAGGGGCTGACAAACCACTGCTCGGGGTCATAGACGCGCCGATAGACCCGGTGGCATCTGACCATTGCTTTTCAAAATCAGAGGCGTTGGTTTGAATGCTGTTTTGCACATCGCGTGCAGCACTCTCCATCGAATCCTTCATTTTCTTGAGTTCATCCAGCTCCATAGAGCGGCTGACCTCTGCCTTGACATCGGCCACATAACGCTGCGCTTTACCCAGCAAGGTGCCCACAGTGCGGGCAACTCGGGGCAGCTTTTCAGGGCCAATGACGATCAAAGCGACGGCGCCTATCAGCGCCATTTTGGAGATACCGAGATCTATCACAGCATCAAGACCGGGCCTTGGCTTCCACGTCTATCGTGGTTTTGGTGGCAGCCGCAGCGCCACCATTGGCCACTTGTCCGGGTGCAGCCGCAGCGGCTTCGTCGGCGGCTGCACCGTCCTTCATGCCGTCTTTAAAACCCTTAACAGCGCCACCCAAATCAGAACCCATGTTCTTGAGTTTTTTAGTGCCAAACACCATCACGACAATCAACAGCACGATCAACCAATGCCAAATAGAAAAAGAACCCATGTGTTTATCTCCAGAAGAATGCTTCGATTCTAAGGTTTGTGAAAAAGCCAATGCTCAGCCGCGCAACCAAGGGCGTGGTCCACCCATCACGTGAAAGTGCAGGTGGTGAATTTCTTGCCCACCTTCAACCCCGGTGTTGGTCACAATGCGGTAGCCCCCCTCAGGGTACGGCCTGCAACCTTCTTGCAGCGCCAGCTTGGGCGCCAGCACCATCATCTTGCCCAGCAACGCTTCATGCTCAGCGGCAAGGTGCGCCATCGACCCAATGTGCAACTTGGGAATCAACAAAAAGTGGACAGGTGCCCAGGGGTTGATATCGTGGAAAGCAAAAACATCGTCATCCTCAAACACCTTGCGTGAAGGGATGTGGCCCGCAATGATTTTGCAGAACAGGCAATTCGGGTCGCTGTGGCCTGCGTGGCTGTGCAAGGCGCTCATGCAACCTCACCGACGGGTTCACTGGCATTCATCGCCACCATGCCTTTGACGATACGGTAGAGAAACCAGATGGAGATCACGCTCCACGCGATCCAGCCCGGTGCAATGAACAAAAACCAAAGCGGTGCGGTCACGGTATAGAGCACGCCCGCCCACAGCACCGAACGGATGCGCCATGAGAAATGGCTGGCTTGCCAGGTGCCCTGGGCTTCGCTTTTCTTCACCAGGTCGATGACCAAGGCAACAATCAACAACCCGGCACCGGCTTGCGCACCAGGTGCCACAGCCGCTACAGCCACCAGCAGGTGCAAAAAATAACTGATCCACCCCACGGTTTTCAGGCTTTGGGCCTTGTCACGGTCAATAGCTTGCACCTCAATCACGTCGTTCATGGTTTATTTCCTGGTTAATGTCCTGATTCCAAGACTTCACGGGCCAACACTTTGCGCAGCGCTTTTTCTTCGATGCCGCTGGTGCCCTCGCGGCGCTCTAGCTCGGCAATGACCGCTTGGGGCGACAAGCCGTAGTGCGCCAAGGTGATTAACGTGTGAAACCACAAATCGGCCACTTCATTGACGATTTTTTGCGGGTCGCCGCCGTGGTCAGCGTCTTTGGCGGCCATCACCACTTCGGTAGCCTCTTCGCCGACCTTCTTTAAAAAAGCGTCTGGGCCTTTGTGCAGCAGGCGGGCGACGTAGCTTTTTTCCGGGTCGCCGCCGTTGGCGACTTTGCGGCTTTCAATCACCGCGCTCAGGCGGACCAGGGAATCGTTAGAAGTCATAAAGCTTATTTGTAGATGGACTCGGGGTCTTTCAAGACCGGCTCAACCGATTTCCATGCACCGCCTTGGCCATGGGTTTCATATTTCTGAAAAAAACAGCTGTGTCGCCCGGTGTGGCAGGCAATGCCCGGCTCGTGCCCGAGCTGCGTCACCTTGAGCAAAATCACGTCGTTGTCGCAATCCATGCGCATGTCGTGCACCGTTTGCACATGGCCGGACTCTTCACCCTTGAACCACAAGCGATTGCGCGAACGGCTGAAGTACACCGCCCGGCCCAGCTCTGCCGTCTTTTGCAGCGCCTCGCGGTTCATCCAGGCGAACATCAACACATCGCCCGTGCTGTGCTCTTGCGCAATCACGGGCACCAGGCCCTGCGCATCCCATTTCACATCGTCTACCCAAGTTTTTACAGTGTTCATAGCGCGGATTGTCCGTGATGCGAGGCACGCAAAGTCACAAGCGCACCGGGATGCCGCGCTCGGCCATACGGGCCTTGGCTTGGCCGACGGTGAACTCACCGTAATGGAAGATGCTGGCGGCCAGCACCGCGTCGGCACCGCCTTGCTGCACGCCATCGGCCAAGTGGTCGAGGTTGCCCACACCGCCGGATGCGATCACGGGGACGCTGATGGCATCACTCACCGCACGGGTCAGCGCCAAGTCGAAGCCAGACTTGGTGCCGTCGCGGTCCATGCTGGTGAGCAAGATTTCACCTGCGCCCCTACGGGCCATCTCCGTCGCCCAAGCCACCGCATCGAGTCCGGTGTTTTTGCGTCCGCCGTGGCTGTACACGTCCCAGCCAGGGCCGCGTGCCACCGCATCTTCCGCGCTGCGGCGTTTGGCATCAATGGCGACCACGATGGCCTGTGCGCCGTATTTTTGCGAAGCCTCTTCAATCACCTGCGGGTTGCTCAAGGCTGCCGAGTTGAAGCTGACTTTGTCCGCCCCGGCGTTGAGCAAGCGCCGCACATCGGCCACGGTGCGCACGCCTCCGCCCACCGTCAGCGGGATGAACACCTGCGAGGCCACGGCTTCGATGATGGGCAAAATCAAATCGCGCCCATCGCTGGTGGCGGTGATGTCAAGAAACGTCAGCTCGTCCGCACCTTGGCGGTTGTAGCGGGCCGCGATTTCAACCGGGTCGCCCGCATCGCGCAGCTCCAGAAAGTTCACGCCTTTGACGACACGGCCTCCGGTCACGTCAAGGCAGGGGATGATGCGTTTAGCTAGCATGAGGGGCTTTCGTTTCGTTCCCAAAAAATACGTCCCACACGAGCGATATGCTCGCGCAGCGCAGGATTATCGATATGCTCCAATAACGAAAGATCAACTTTGTAAGGCAACAACAGGTCATCTATCGCCAATTCCAACGCCAACAGGTCTGCCTGCGCCATGTCCGGTGCGACCAGAGATCATCTCCATCCACCCTTCGCCATCATGGATCAACTGAACCGCAAAAGCAGCCCGCGTCGCATCTCTGGATGCCCGTGATGTTGCTTTGCCCTTGGTGGTAAAAATAATCTTTCATCACATTCCACGCCAACTCGTGGGTGAACTCAAAGGCATGGATCAAGCCTTGCTGCTCTAGCTCACTCAAAGGTCGTGTCTGGCGCAAATCCACGGCCGATTGCAGCTGTCCCAAAGCGCTCTCAAAATTGCTGAAACGCTGCCGCCAACGGATATCGGTGGTCATGGTGCTCCGTTCTTTGAACTCAAGCGCTGCCAGCCCGCCCAGGTTTCACCAGGTTGCAAAGTCACAGGGTGGTTGATACGGGCAGCTTCCACGCACAGCATGTGCTGGTAGCCGTCTGCGGGCATATCGGTCAGGGTGGCACACAACGCCGCGCCAGGGTTCCACACCACGGTATCAAGGAGGTTGGCGCTTTGCGCGATCTGCACTGCACTGACGCTGGTTTGCTGCAATTGCAAAGGCGTGGTGGCTGCGTTGTAAACGCGATCTGTCTCGCTGCTGAAGGTAATGGCGGGTTCGGTTTGTGTGTGCCGCACATCGGGCGCGTGCAGGTTCAGCACGCCATCCCAATAGCGTTGGCCTGCCAAGCCTAGCAATTGGGTTTGTGCAATATCGACAACCCGCAAATAGGTGTGCAGTGCCAGGGCAAACGGCCACGCCACCATACCGGTATTGCGCACAGAAAATTCAAGCTGCAATTGACCCGATGTCAGACGCACCCGGTACTGCGCTTCAAACGCAGCGGGCCAAACAGCACGCGTCAAAAGGCTATCGGTAAGCTGAAAAACAGCCGTGGCTTCTTGATCAGTTTGCGTTTGCTGTACCAAGACCCAAGGCAAGGTACGTGCAAACCCGTGCTTGGGCAGGGGCTGATTGCCCAGCACGCGTTGGTTGAACTGCGGAAAGCAAATGGGAACGCCACCCCGAATTGGGTTTTGCCCGTCGCGCAAGGTTTGGGGACTGAGGTAGAGCCGCTCTTGGCCCTCTGCGGTTTGCCACGACAGCACATGGGCGCCGTGCAGAGCAATATGCGCTTTGTCGCCTGAAGGCAGGCCGAGCACCACGTACGCCAGAGCGCCACCTTCGGCCAAGGCACTCACTCGGCCAACTCGTCAGCCCGCGCTTGGGCGGCAGCGAAGTTCAGATCGCCCGAGTAAATCGCGCGGCCACAAATCACGCCTTCTACGCCCTCGGACTCCACCGCACACAGCTGTTCAATGTCCAACATTGAACCTAAGCCACCGGAGGCGATCACTGGAATGGTCAGCGCCTGCGCGAGTTTGACGGTCGCGTCAATGTTGATGCCCGACAACATGCCGTCGCGGCCAATGTCGGTGTAGATGATGGATTCCACACCCCAGTCTTGGAACTTCTTGGCCAAATCCACCACCTCATGCCCGGTGAGCTTGCTCCAGCCGTCAGTTGCCACTTTGCCATCTTTGGCATCCAGACCCACGATGATGTGGCCACCAAAGGCGCTGCACGCGTCCTTCAAAAAACCAGGGTTTTTGACCGCTGCCGTGCCGATGATGACGTAGCGCAGGCCGCCGTCGATGTACTTTTCAATCGTGTCCAGGTCGCGGATACCGCCGCCGAGCTGCACCGGAATATCGTCACCCACCGCCCGCAAGATGGACTTGATAGCCGCGTAGTTTTGCGGCTTGCCAGCAAAAGCGCCGTTCAAATCCACCAGGTGCAGGCGACGCGCGCCCTGCTCAACCCACTTCAGCGCCATCGCCGCCGGGTCTTCACCAAAGGTAGTGGATTGGTCCATATCGCCCTGTTTCAATCGAACACAGTGGCCGTCTTTTAAGTCAATCGCGGGGATGAGAATCATGATGCCGTCAACAACGGAGAAGAGATGAAGGGATAAGAAAAAACAGAACCCACGCTTGAGGCTCAAGGGTTCCAGTGAAGGAAGTTACGGTAAAGCGCCAAGCCGTGTTCCGCGCTCTTTTCGGGGTGGAATTGAGTCGCGAAAATATTATCTCGCGCAACCGCCGCTGTAAAGCGCTGACCATAGTCTGCCTCGCCCACGCTGTGGCGCATATCAGACGGTTTGGCGTAGAAGCTGTGGACGAAATAGAAATAACTGCCGTCAGGCACCCCTGCCCACACCGGATGCCGTGCCACACCGTGCAGCACCGTATCGGCTTGGTAGACCTGGTTCCAGCCCATTTGCGGCACCTTGTAGCGACTGCCATCGGGTTGGATTTGACCTTCTAAATTAAAGCGTTTAACGGTACCGGGGATCAGCCCCAAGCCTGGCGTGTCCTGCTCTTCGCTGTGGTCGAGCAGCATTTGCATACCCACACACACGCCCATCAGCGGCTTGCAGCGGGCGGCATCGAGCACCGCTTCTTTCAGGCCTGAATCAGCCAACTCCTGCATACAGTCGCGCATCGCGCCTTGGCCGGGCAGCACGATGCGCTCAGCAGCGAACACCTCTTCAGGCCGGGCCGTGACGATCACCTCATACCCGCTCAGTGCTGCAACATGCATCACCGCCTGCGACACCGAGCGCAAATTGCCCATGCCGTAATCTACAACCGCTACCGTTTTCATAGCTAACTATTCAATTAAATCAGGGGGAAAAAGGCCAATTAACCCATATCGTTAAAGAGAACCCTTGGTCGAAGGGATGGTACCCAACGCACGCGGGTCAAGCTCCAGCGCCATGCGTAAAGCACGGGCAAAGGCTTTGAACGCGGTCTCGGCCTGGTGGTGGGCGTTGTCGCCGCGCAAGTTGTCGATATGCAGACTCACGCCCGCATGGTTGACGAAGCCCTGGAAGAACTCGTGCGTCAACTGCGTGTCAAACGCGCCGATCATGCCGCTGGTGAAAGGGATGTTCATGACCAGCCCAGGGCGGCCCGAAAAATCAATCACCACACGGCTCAGCGCCTCGTCCAGCGGCACATAGGCGTGGCCGTAGCGGCGCAGACCCTTTTTGTCGCCCACGGCTTTCGCCACCGCTTGGCCCAGTGTGATACCCACATCTTCCACCGTGTGGTGGCCGTCAATGTGCAAATCGCCCTCGGCTTGGATGTCCAAGTCGATCAAGCCATGACGGGCAATTTGATCCAGCATGTGGTCAAAAAAGCCAATGCCCGTGGCGAGTGTGGCCACGCCCGTGCCGTCCAGGTTGAGCTTGACGGTGATGTTCGTCTCGGCGGTGCGCCGGGTAACGGTGGCGGTGCGGTCGGATTGACTGGAAACGAGGCTGATAGGGGTGGTCATAAGGATTCTCGAAGAGCGGCGAGCATCTGGGCGTTCTCAGTGGCGGTACCCACCGTTAAACGCAAACAATTGGCCAGCAAAGGGTGCATTTTAGAAACGTTCTTGACCAAGACCCCACGCGCCTTCATGCCGTCGAAGGCTTTTAGCGCATCGGGCACCCGCACCAGCACCATATTGGCATCGCTAGGCCAATGCTGGACGGCAGGGTTGGCACGCGCCAAGCCCGTCAACGCTTCCAAAATAAGAGCGCGCTGCATTTGTATATCAAGGGCTTGAGCCGAAAATACAGCCGCATGCTCCAGCGCAAACAGCGCACATTCGGCATTCAACACGCTGACGTTGTACGGCGGGCGCACCTTGTCCACCTCCGCAATCAACGCCTTGGGGCCGACCATATAACCCAGCCGCACGCCCGCCAAACCAAACTTGCTCAGTGTGCGCATCAGCAGCACATGGCTGTGCCGCGCCAAGCGGTCAAGGTAGGTCTTGCTGGCAAAGGGCTGGTACGCTTCATCAAAAACCACGATACCCCCCAACTGGCCTTGCAAGTTAACTATGTTTTCAATAGCAACGTCATCCCACAAATTGGCCGTCGGGTTGTTCGGGTAAGCCAGGTAAACGATGCTTGGTTTGTGCAGGCGAATGGCAGCCAGCATGGCGGGCTCGTCCAGTTCAAAGTCCGCCGTCAGGTCAACACCGTGGAAGGTCAAGCCTTGCAAAGCCGCGCTCATGGCGTACATCACAAAGCCCGGCAGCGGTGCGAGGATGGAGGCACCCGGCACATCGCAAGCCAGCGCCAACAGCGAAATCAGCTCGTCCGAGCCATTGCCCAGCATCAGCTCGAACTCGTCAGACACGCCAACATAGCTTTTCAACGCCGCCCTCACATCGTCAATCCGCGCACCGGGGTAACGGTTAATGGCAACCTGCCCCAGCCGTGCGCCCAGCTCAGCCTGCAACGCAACAGACAACTGATGTGGGTTCTCCATCGCATCCAGCTTGACCATGCCCGTCGCGTCTTGCACCGCGTAAGCGTGCATGGATTGAACATCTTGGCGGATGCGGGCTTGGATGAGGGATGCGAGAGGGGTTGTAGAAACGGACGGTACGGTCATGGCAGGGGTAACTCAGAAATTTGGGTCAAAAAAGGGTTAATGATTTGCACAGCATCGACTTGCTGCCCGTGCTGCATATCCTCACTCAGCACATACGCACAGCCTGATTGAGCCGCCGCCGCCACGATCAAAGAATCCCAGTAGCTGAAGCCAAAGCGCGCCTCTATACCCCAAGCTGACTCCACCGTTTGGTGGTCAATTTGCCACGGTTGCCACAGCTGAAAGCGCCGCACTTTCGCCCTGGCATCGCCTTGCGGCAGCCCTGGGCGCAGCTTGCGCGTAACGTTGACGTAATACTCGTTCAGCACCTGCGTACTCAGTCGCCCCCGACGCTGTGCCCACAAAGCGTCTAACCAGCCCCGCGCCCGCTCGCGTTTCTCAGGAGATCGGGTGTCATCGGCGTAAATCAGGACATTCGTATCAACGAAAACGGTCAAGTCGCTCGGCATAAGTTTGATCGCGTGTGGGGTAGGGCTGATTGCCAGAAGTGAACGTGGTGGCATCGTTTTGCCACTCGCGCATAGCCCGCGCGTAAGCATCGTCATGCCGCATTTTGTCGACGAGCATTTCGCCAACCATGCGCGACACACTGGTGTTGCGCTTTGCAGCCTCGATACGCGCCCATTCCAGAGCGGTTTCTTCAACAGTG
>Ga0213847_1149852_pt1 | contig 10343 bp, 7 predicted proteins | sample EEC_MetaT_FD_165035 | JGI IMG/M metagenome (GOLD analysis project Ga0213847, IMG submission 165035) | Metatranscriptome of freshwater microbial communities from pre-fracked creek in Pennsylvania, United States - EE:C (Metagenome... | ecosystem: Environmental > Aquatic > Freshwater > Creek...
CTGTTTTTGAAGAAATAGATTCTTTGAGTATCTCAATTAATATTTCTTGAGTTCGAACATCAAGTTGTAACTTTTCAATAGACTCTAATTGCTGAATAAATAATATTACTTCTTCGCATTTCCAGAAAGCATTATCATACCAACCTGTATGAGTATGATAATATAAAGTAATACCTTCCCATTCACCTTTTAAATTAGGTTTTATTAATTCAATAATTGAGTCAAAAAAGCCAATCCAAAGTTTTATTGAATTTATATTATTTCCACTAAAATCTTTTTGAGATATGATTAATTCAGGTTCTGCGTCAAAGCCTTTATAAAAATCAACTTCTTTTCTCATAATTGTTATTAATCCTACTTTTTAGGTTCTTCTCTTATGAAAGTTAATCTTAATCAACACTCGCATAATTTATAATTACAAAACGACAAGTTCATGTCATTGCGAGGCACGAAGCAATCTGTTGGATTGAAGCAGTTGAGTTTGAATGCCTTTCCTCGTGAGCTAACAGATTGCTTCGTACCTCGCAATGACAAAGTGCGTAATTTTTTCTCAAAACTTAACAAAACGACAAGCTCATGTCATTGCGAAGCATGAAGCAATCTGTTGGATTGAAGCAGTTAAGTTTGAATGCCTTTCCTCGTGAGCTAACAGATTGCTTCGTGCCTCGCAATGACAAAGTGCATAATTTTTTCTCAAAACTTAACAAAACGACAAGCTCATGTCATTGCGAAGCATGAAGCAATCTGTTGGATTAGATGCAATTGAGTTTGAATGCCTTTCCTCGTGAGCTAACAGATTGCTACAATTGAGTTTGAATGCCTTTGCCCATAAGCTAACAGGTTAATTCGTGCCTCGCACTGACAAAGTGCATAATTTTCAACCACAAAGATAAACGCCCCTCCATCACAATCCAATTCATTTTCTTCAAGAATAAAACGCATTTTCAAACCCTTGCATATCTGAACAAAATAAACATACCTTGATGTTCTTTTAAAATAATAAGCACATGGAAAGCGAATTTATTTTCATCATGTCTCTCAAATCTGCAATGTAAAATTACTACCTAAAACACCTCAATTTATCCTTATATAAAACTATTCTGCTAAAATAGTATATCCTTTCATGCTAAATTATTATACAATATTTCCAATCTTTCTTGTCAGTAAATACTGCTTAATTTCTTCCAAAATTAAAGGGTCGTCAATAGTAGAGGGAACAGTAAAGTTTTCACCATCTGCCAATTGTCGAATTACTTTTCGGAGGATTTTTCCTGAACGAGTTTTAGGTAAACGTTTTACTACAATAGTGTTCCGATAAAAGGCAACAGCCCCTATTTTATCACGTATGAGGGCAACTGTCTCACTTTCAAGGCTTGCTTCATCAATCGTGTGACCGTCTTTTAATATCACAAAACCAACGGGTCTTTGTCCACGCAATTCATCCGCAATTCCTACCACTGCACACTCCGCCACGGCTGGATGTGAGGCAATAATTTCTTCCATCGAACCCGTTGAAAGTCGATGTCCTGCCACATTGATTACGTCATCCACTCGCCCCATCACATATACATAACCTTCTTCATCTATATATCCACCATCGCCCGTGAGGTAGTAGCCTTCAAAAGTGTTTAGATACGACTCTTTAAATCGTTCATTATCGTTCCAAAGCGTTGGTAAACTGCCTGGTGCCATCGGTAATTTTACGCAAATAAACCCTTCTTCGTTGGCTTTTACTTCTTCGCCCGCTTCGTTCAAAATCTTTAATTCAAAACCACAAACAGGCTTAGTTGCCGAACCCATTTTTACTGGAAATTCTTCAACACCCATCATATTTGACACCATTCCCCAGCCCGATTCTGTTTGCCACCAATGGTCAATTACGGGCAATTTCGAGATGTGTTGTAGCCATTCCAAAGTAGGTGGGTCGCAACGTTCGCCAGCCACAAAGATGCTTTTCAATGAACTGAGGTTATATTTTTTCATCAATTCTGCATCTGGGTCTTCTTTGCGTATGGCTCTAAAAGCCGTTGGAGCGGTAAAAAAACAATCGACTTTATGGTCTTGAATCACTCGCCAAAATGTACCTGCATCGGGCGTTCGGATGGGCTTTCCTTCAAAGAAAATAGTGGTACAACCATAAATCAAGGGAGCGTAAACAATATAGGAATGTCCAACCACCCAACCCACATCCGAGGCCGCCCAAAATACATCCCCAGGTTTTACATTATAGATATCTTCCATTGAATAGTGCATCGCCACGGCGTGTCCACCATTATCACGAACAATTCCTTTGGGTTTGCCCGTTGTGCCAGAAGTATAGAGAATATACAGTGGGTCGGTGGCATAAACTTCCACACAATCAGTGGGTTGCGAATTGTTTTGCAGTTTAATAAAATCAATATCACGTCCTTCAATCATCGTTGCAAATGCTTGCGGACGTTGTAAAACTACGGTATGTTTAGGCTTAAATACTGCCTTTTCGATGGCATCATCCAAGAGTGGTTTATAGGGAATTATCTTCTCGAATTCAATACCGCAGGAAGCCGAAATAATGACTTTGGGTTTGGCATCGTCAATTCTGATGGCTAATTCAGAGGGAGCAAAACCGCCAAAAACCACTGAATGAATGGCTCCTAATCTGGCACAAGCCAACATTGACATTGCTGCTTCAGGAACCATCGGCATATAAATGACTACGGTATCGCCTTTTTCAACGCCTAATTTTTGTAAACCACCCGCCAATCTTGCTACTTCATCACGGAGTTCTCTAAACGTATATTTTTTAACAGAATTAGTTGCAGGAGAATCATAAATCAGGGCATTTTGTTCTCCACGACCATTTTCTACGTGATAATCGAGGGCTAAGTAAGCAGTGTTAAGTTTACCGCCTTCAAACCAACGGTGAAAGCCATGTTCATCTTGTGAAAGAATGGTTTCTGGTTTTTTAAACCAAGCAATTTTATCGGCTTGTTCCGCCCAGAATTGTTCTTTATTAGTAATACTATGATTATATTTTTCTTGATATTTCATTTGTTTTGTTATCTTGTAAGCCATAAAATCATCAGTCCATTTTTGTACTTCCTGTCACCACATTAATTGCCAAAGCATTTACCTTTGCCACCAAAGCTCTGGTTGAAAATGGCTTTGTTACATATAAATCTGCCCCAACCGCATAGCCTTTTTCCATATCAAGTTCTTTGTTTTTTGCACTCAAAAAGACCACTTTGATATGCTCAAAACGAAGACTGTTTTTTACTGAATAGCAAACTTCATAGCCGTCCACGTTGGGCATCATAATATCTAAAAGAACGATTGAAGGCACTTCTTTTTCTATTATATCCATTGCCTCAGAGCCGTCACGGGCAATAAATACTTGATACCCTTCCTTTTTCATCAAGAATTCTAAGGACATCAGAATACTTGGCTCGTCATCTACGATTAAGACTTTTATTAATTCTTTCATATTTTTTATTGGTAAAAGGTTTACGGTGAAGGGGACAAGGAACTCAGAGACCTTTATTTTGCCAATTAACCTTTTGCCTTTAACCGTTTACCGAAATTAAACAACCGAAATCATAAATGTAAATTTTGAACCTCTACCAACTTGACTTTCTAACCAAATTTGTCCATTGTGAAGCTCGATTATTTTCTTAGAGATTGCCAATCCTAAACCGCTTCCTCTGGGTTTTTTAATAGTTTGGTCTTCGGCTTGGAAAAATTTATCGAAGATTAATCGTTGAAATTTCTTATCAATTCCTGCTCCATTGTCCTGTATGCTTGTATATATGCACCCTTCCACGTAATGAGTTACGATAGTAATTTCGCCTTTTTGAGGTTCACAGAACTTAATGGCGTTCGATAAAAGATTAACCACCACTTGTATTAATTTATCCTTATCTGCTTCAAATCTTGGAGCAAAGCGGTCTGGCATAAACACCATTTTAATTCCTTTTTCCTTAGCTTGTTGATACAACGTATCAACTGAATCTTTTATAATATCTTGAATATCAACCTCTTCTATATTCAAAGTTTGTTTTCCTGATTCATATTTTTCTAAATCTAACACCTGATTTATTAGTCGGCTTAAACGGTCAGATTCTTTTACAACCGTTCCTAAAAAATGCTCTCTTTCTTCAATTTCCATATCTGGATTATCAAAAACAATTTCTGATAATGCCCTAATTGATGTAAGTGGCGTACGGATTTCGTGAGCGACTGTTGTGAGAAAATCGTCTTTCAATTTATCAGTCCGTTGCAAAATTTCATTTGCATCCTTCAATTCAGAAGTGGCTTTTTCTAATTCAACCGATTTTTTTCGTAAACTCTTATTGGCTGATAATAATTCTTGCGATGATTTCAGAATATTGATTACTTCTTCAGTAGAAATTTTTTCCTCTTTCGAAATAGAAGAAATCATAATTCGGGCTGATGCCGTTCCTACAACTCCTGCTAACAATTTTTCAGTATATGTTACTAATCGAGGGTCGGCTGTTTCATTTTTTAAGTTGATTTTATTTTTTTGAGCGAATAATCGTAATACTTTTTCTGAACGTTTTTCTCCAAAAAAATTACTCAAAAGTAATTGAATATCAGGAAGATAAGCAGTTCCACGCCATATCGAAGAATTTTCTATTTGTCCTGAATATTCAAAAATATCAACAAAAATAACTGCTTGATTGTGTTCGAGTGAAGAAGCATTTCGTGTTAATGAAAAATACAAATAACATCCTAAGTTGAACAGCAAACTCCAAAATAATCCATGAGAAATATTATCCATTCCTTTCAAACCAAAGAGAGAAAAAGGTTTTAAAATTTCAAATCCCCATAAACCATTATCCATAATGGACTGCGGAAAATAGCCAGCCCCAACCAGCGAAGGTAAAACGAGCGTATAAAACCAAATAATAGTACCAACACCTAATCCAATTAATGCTCCTTTTCTATTACCCGTTTTCCAAAAAAGCCCCCCAATTATTGCAGGGGTAAATTGGGCTACCGCTGTAAATGAAACCATACCGATGGAAACCAAAGAATAATGTTCGGCAATGGTTTTGTAATATAAATATGCCAAAAGGATAATCAACACGATGGAAGTCCTACGGATATTATTCACCAAATTGCTCAAATTACCTTTAAATGTTTCTTGCAATTTTTTACTTTTTAGCACTACTGGCATCACTAAGTTGTTGGAAATCATCACACTAAGAGCAATAGTTTCAACAATAATCATACTGGTAGCGGCTGAAAATCCACCAATATAAGTTAATAATGTCAAGAGCTTTTGATTAAATTTTAAAGGAATTGCCAATACGTAACTATCTGGATTTACGCTTTGATTTGCGAACAATAGTTCACCTCCCAATGCCGTTGGAATCACGAAAATATTTATCAACAACATATACAAAGGGAACAGCCACATGGCTTTATTGAGATGTTTTTCATTCACATTTTCTACAACTGCCACTTGAAATTGGCGGGGCAAAAACATCACTGCTGCCATTGAAAGAAAAATATGCCAAAACCAACTTGAAAAATCTCCGTCATTATTAAAAACAAAGGCTTTGCGAAGGTCTGGAATTAAAGATGCTTTCTGAAAAATATCCCCAAATCCATCGAAAACTATATAAGTTACAAATATGCCAGTTATTAAAAATGCCATCAATTTGACGATCGATTCTGCTGCAATTGCCGTAACCATTCCTTCGTGGCGTTCGGTGGAATCAATCTTGCGTGTTCCAAAAATAATGGTAAAAACAGACAGAGCTACGGCAATATAAAAAGGTAAATCTCCCCAAAATAAATGATCAACAATTTTATCACCAGATGACCTTGAAACGATTAAGAAACTACTGGAAATCGCTTTTAACTGAATGGCAATATAGGGCAAAATCCCTCCAATACATACCAAGGTAACCACCACGCCAAGCGTAGCATTTTTTCCATATCGAGAAGAAATAAAATCGGCTATTGAGGTGATTCTATGGACTTTACAGATTCTAATGATCTTACGCAGGACTATCCACCAAAGCGGCATCATAATGGTTGGACCGATAAAAACCGCTAAAAATTCAATGCCATTTGTCACTGCCCTTCCTACTGAACCATAATAAGTCCAAGCCGTGCAGTAAACCGCTAACGAAAGGGAATAAATATATGGATTTGTTACTAAACTTTTCCCTTTTTCTGATTGCTTTTCTGCCCAGTATGCCACCCCAAAAAGGAAGGCTAAATACAGTACAGAGGCAATTACCAAAATCACACTATTCATCTCTTTGTTTTTCGTTACGCTCCTTTCTCAATACGTTATAAATAATTCCAATAAATAATGTCCAAACAAAAAACACGTACATATAAAGTGTTGGAATTCCATTAATACTACCTCCATTATTAAAAATAGCCAACATTGGGAAGTTGAATAGTATTAGGAATAATATACTGATAACTATGAGTTTTTGTTCTTTCATAAAGTTAAATTTTGTACAATTTAGCCAATAATTTAAACTATTTAATGAATCCTTTAACTATACTTGGTAATAAAATATAGCTAAAAAGAAAATATGCCCAGATTCTTGATTGCTCAAAGATTCCATGGCATATTTTAACCAAACATCTATCCCTAAAACTACGTTTCAGTATTTTTATGATAGAAATTAATCATTAGTGTTATACTCTCCAGCAAGAGCATATTTACCAAAGATTAACAATCCACCTGTAATGATGGGTGTGAGGACAATCATAATGATGATGCCAAACACTAAATCTTCTTGTTTGCCCGTAGCAAATTTTGGAAGTCCTAATACTGCAACGCCAAAGTATGCAGTTGCTAAGGCTAAAAGTATCCAAGCAATTCCTAATATTTTTCTGAGTCCGTTCATTTTTTTATGTTTTATTTACCTAATTATCAGATTGTTATGTTTAATGTTTTTATCAAATTTAGATTTGCCAGCTTTTAAAAGTTGGCAAATCTAATAAAACCTCATACCTAAAACTAATCTCTAACACTTCTGTCTTCCTTAATATAAACCAATCCAACTACAAAACAGATAGCAGCTACAATCATTGGGTATTTCAAACCTTCCAAATAGGGTTGGGCATTTACTATGGCTTGACCTGCTTTTTCAGCTGCTGTGTTTGCATCTTTAGCCGTCGTTACCAAATAAGTGGCAATTGCGGGCATCAATCCACCAAAAATACCGTTTCCGATGTGGTAAGGTAATGACATTGACGTATAACGAATCTTCACTGGGAACAATTCAACCAAGAATGCTGCAATTGGACCATACGCCATTGTTACAAAAAGTAACTGAACAAAAATCATCCAAATCAAAGTCCATGTGTCTGAATTATTGATTTTAACCGTTTTAACGATGTCTGGTTTTGGCTGATCAGCTTCGGCAGCACCCGCAACGATAGTAACTTTCTTTACTTCTTTAAGTGATGCTCCATCTTCGTAAGCCTTCGTCGTAGTCGTTGTAATTAATGAATCGGTGGTTGATTTGGGAGCTAATTCTCTCTTGGTTTCAACTTTTGTTTCTGCTACAATTTCAACTTTATTTTTCAAATTTCCCGTTTGGTACATTTTCTCATAAATTGGACGGTAACACAAAACCGCTAATAACATACCCGTCAACATAATCGGCTTGCGACCTACTTTATCCGACAACCAACCAAACAATACAAAGAATGGTGTTCCCATCATTAATGCAATGATTAACAGCTTGTTAGCTTGGTCAAAATCAAGATTCATGATTTTCAAAAGGAACGTTTGGGCGTAAAATTGTCCCGTGTACCAAACCACACCTTGTCCCATTGTTGCTCCAAAAAGAGCTAATAATACCATTTTGAAATTCTCTTTTTTACCAAAAGATTCTGCCAAAGGATTGGTTGAGGTTTTCCCCTCGGCTTTGGCTTTGGCAAACAATGGCGACTCCGACATATTCTTCCGAATCAATACCGAAATATAAACCATCACGATTGATACCAAAAATGGAATTCTCCATCCCCAATCTTCCCAAGTAGCTTTTTCCATTGAATTTTTCGTAATCAAAATCACTGCTAAGGAGATAAATAAACCTGCTGTTGCTGTAATCTGAATCCAAGAAGTCCAAAAACCACGCTGTCCTGCGGGTGAGTGTTCAGCCACATAAGTTGCCGCACCACCGTATTCTCCACCGAGTGCAAGTCCTTGTAAAAGTCTGAGTACCAATACAATAAGTGGTGCAAAGAATCCAATTGTTTCGTATTTTGGTACTAAACCGATGGCGAAAGTTGCTCCTCCCATCAATACAAGTGTAACCATGAAAGTATATTTACGACCAATTAAATCTCCCAAACGACCAAAGAATAATGCTCCGAAAGGGCGAACCACGAAGCCTGCCGCAAAAGTGGCTAAGGTTGAAAGAAAAGCCGCAGTAGGATTATCTTTCGGAAAAAACTGTGTGGAAATAATGGTGGCTAAACTTCCAAAAATATAGAAGTCATACCATTCAATGAGTGTACCCACGGACGATGCCCCAATAATAGCGGCTAATCCTCTGGTGGATGTTTTAGTTTCTAACTGATCTGTTATCATAACGATTGTAAAGGGTTTATTTATTGAGTGATTAATTAGTTGTGAGCTTTGAGCCATGAGCTTTGAGCTGTGAGTTGTAAATATCTCATAACTCATTGCTCAAAGCTCATAGCTTAAAAATTATATACCATCACGGCTGAAACACGACTATTTGTTGCAGTGAAAGGTCTTGCATTGTCGGCTGTACCTGGTTTGAAATCAATGGTTGTTGGCATAGAACCATCTCCTGTTGGAATTAGTCCTTGAATATCTGCCCACTTCATCATTGATAATTCGTATTCAAGAGCAAGCTTCATTTTACCTGAATAAAAATCTATTCTTGGCGAAATTCTTAGCATATTGTCAAAAGTACGCCCCGTTGCAGTGCTTACTCCCCTGCCTTGGAAGGCTAATGTTCCTGCTTTTATACTTGAAGCAGCAATTGAATTTCCTAATCCCATATTTTGTAAATATCCTACGAAAATAGCTGGCTGAACTTTTTTAGAATTAGTTGAGATTAATTCTCCCCACATATTCATTTGATTTTGAGCCTCATACTTCCACTCGCCTGTCGTAGCATCTCGGTATTCCGCAAATCCGCCTAAACCCACATATTGTGTATAGCTTTGTCCATAAGTTGTATGAAATTTTGCGGTAATTTTATTGGTAGTCAATTTTGCATAAGCCAAAAAATTAAGCGTAAACAAGTTTGAACTTATGTTTTTCTGAACATTTCCAGCACCCGTTCCTCCATAAACACCAGTGCTTGTGTTTTTAGTATCGGAAATTCTTGGACTTAAAGTATTGCCTTCCAATCCAACAGAAGCTAAAAAGGTTTTATTTTCAAATGTCAATTGTGAAGCAAAAGCAGGCAGCGAAGCAAATTTCTGAGCATCAACTCCTGAGCCAACCGCAAACGTTCCTGCGGGACTGAAACCTGCTAAATCATAGCCGAAAATCATTCCCATTAAAGATACATCCTTTCCAACTTTTGAAGACAAACGCACCTGTGGAACGAATGAGAAGGGATTAAAAGGAATTCCTGTATTGAAGTTCGCTGTTCCAGGAAAACACTTTGGAATAAAATTTGGATTCCAATACTGACCAATCATCAATTGAGATTTTGTCCAATCCATTGCTACATAAGCATGACGAAGGCGTAATAAATTTTCTGTTCCACTTCCTGAGCCTGCTGTTCCATTCGTTATTCCGAAGAAATCTGTTTCTAATGTTCCAGAAATTTTTGCCCCAAAAGCAGTAATTCCGCCCATTCTAACACCTAATCGAGTAACAATTGCTGAATACCCTAATTGAGGAACAGCATTGGCATCATCATTTGAATTCGCTGTTAGCGTAGTTCCACTTCTGGTTGGCAGATTAGTCGCATCCGAAGGATAAACATCCAATACCCCATCTCTCAAATCAAGATTTCTTCGAGAATTTAAATAAATATCATTTCGCAAAAATCCATACACTGTAATCTTTTGTTCTGCAGGCGGCACTACTGGTGCAGTTGCGGCTGTTGTTGTTGCAGTAGCAACGGGTGCTTGTTGGGCGAAAATTTGGGTATGAGCCAACACTCCGCCCATCAGACAGAATAATAATTTCTTCATGGCACTAATGGTTTTCTTATGGTTTTGTTTTGTTATATCCTGTACAAAAAAATATTGATTTTGTACAATTGTGAAGCAAAGGTTATAAAAAAAACTATATTGTCAATAGCCCTGATATAGTCATGCTATTTTAATATAGTTTTTTAAAATATTTCACTAAAAACAAGCCTTTAAATTCC
>Ga0213847_1052662_pt1 | contig 10204 bp, 8 predicted proteins | sample EEC_MetaT_FD_165035 | JGI IMG/M metagenome (GOLD analysis project Ga0213847, IMG submission 165035) | Metatranscriptome of freshwater microbial communities from pre-fracked creek in Pennsylvania, United States - EE:C (Metagenome... | ecosystem: Environmental > Aquatic > Freshwater > Creek...
GTTAGAGGCCGCTATGTTTGCGCCTTACCTTGACCTCCCTTGCCCTAAGAAGAAATTGCTGCTGTGACATCTGCCACCACCAAATCCACCGATACCCCCTCGCTCGATAAACTGACCCATGGCGCGTTTACCGCGGCCACATCGAGCGAGCGAGCTGCCCGCATTCGTGACTGGTTGGCCACCGAGCCCAGCGCAGCGCAGATGCAAGATGTTTTTAAAGAGCTGCAAACGCGTGACAAGGGTGCAGCCAAGCCACTGCGTGAAAAACTCGATGAGCTAAAGCGCGCCAAAGGCCAGGAAATTCTGGCGTTGGAGTGGGCCGAGCGGGCTAAGGTCTTGCTGGCTTTGCCGCGTATCAATATTGCAGATGCCTTGGCTTGGCAGCGTGATGCTGCTAAAGCGGGTGCACCGCTCAGCCGGGAACCCTTGTCGGCACTCAAAGTGCAGTTGACGGAACGTGTGAAAGCGATTGAAGATCTGCAACACCGTGTACAGGTGCAGCGTGAAGCGGCTGTATTGTTGGCGCAACGTATTGAAGTACTGTCTACCAAGCCATGGCGTGATGCCCAAACGGCGAGCGAAGTTCTGCAAGGCGATGTGACCCATTGGCAAGCACAGGCCGATGCACTGGTGGCTGATGCAGCCTGGGCCAGTGTGGATGCCAAATTTCCTGCGCTTTTAGACGCATCCAAAGGCCAGTTGTTGGTGGTGTGGCAGGCCTTCAGTGCGGCGATTACTCAAGCTGTAGAGGCCGGTGCTGACGCTGCCGCACCTTTACCGCCTGTCAACGTCTGGGCGGACGAGTTGCGCTTGGCACGGGGTATTCCACTGGAACCTGTTCCCAAGGCGGCTAAACCGCAAATTGATCCTGAAATTCGTGCCAAATCCACACAAGCTGTACGTGATGCGCTCTTGAAATTGGAGCAAGAGGTAGCGCTAGGGCATGGCAAAGCCAGTACCAGCGCCGCTTCTGCGATGCGCAACACCTTGAAAGAACATGGTCGCTTGATTGATGACAAGCTGGAAAACCAAGCCCATACTGCTCTGGCCGCTGCGGGTGAGTTAGAAGGTTGGCAGCGTTGGCGTGCTGATCAGCTGCGTGAAGATCTTGTTGGCAAGGCGGAAGCGCTGCTTAACCGTCCTGACGGCCAAGCCCTTGGGGGCCGAAAAATGCAAGAAACCCTGCGTACTTTGCGTGAGCAGTGGAAGCAAACGGACCAAGGGGGTGTTCCCAACCATGCGCTATGGAAGCGTTTTGATGAAGCCTGCAATGAAGCGCACAGAGTGGTTGAAGCTTGGCTGGACAAAGTCAAAGCCGAATCCGCTGAACACCGCCTTCAACGTTTGGCTTTGGTTGAAGAACTGAAGGCCTGGACGCAACGCAACATCGAGCGTGTAGAGCCTCATGAGTGGAAAGCCTTCAGCCGTGCGCTTTACCAATTTGGTGACCGTTGGCGTGATTCCGGTCATGTGGGCGAAAAAATGTTTGCCGAATTGCAACCGCTGTGGAAAGAAGCTTTTGCCGCCGCCGCTGCACCTATTGAAGCGGCGCAAAAGCAAAGCGTGCTGCTGCGTCAAGCCATGGTGCAAGAAGCCGTGGCGCTGGGTGACGCACCTGTGCTGAACATTGATGCAGTTAAATCGCTGCAACAGCGCTGGCAAGCTGAGGCGCAAACTGTGCCCCTAGAGCGCAAGTTTGAACAAAAATTGTGGGACAGTTTCCGCAAACCCATCGACGATGCATTCAACCGTAAAACGCAGGAACGTGAAAAGGCCGCTTCTGCGCTGAGTGAGCGGGATCGCATGGTGCTGGACGCGGCCAAAGTACTGGATGCGGCCAATGCAACAGGCGATGCGCAGAAAATTCGCGCCGCTGTCAGTACGCTGGAAGCCGCATTGCGTGGCCAAGCACAGGCACAAGTCGCTGTGGCAGCTGTTTTAACTGCAGAGACTGAACAAAAAGACCAACAAGCCCCGGAGCTTACTGATTTATTAGCTATTGATAACGTAGCGAATAAAGAAGTTATTGATAGCACCATAGCTGTTACGGCGGTTGATTCCGAGGATGCACCTGCCAGCCAGGACGGATCGGAAGCGTCCAAAACTCCTGTTGCACCGGTACCGGTGGTGAAAGTCGTTAAGGCTGTGGTTGCCGTACGTGGCGATGATCGCCCTGGCATGAAAAAGTCTGAACCCATACCTGCGGGGCGTGGTGCCAAGTTTGGTGACCGTAAAGAGGCTGGTCGTGGTGGCTTTGGTGCTGACCGTGGCCCTCGCAGTGATGCACCACGTTTCAGTGATCGAGGTGACCGCCCCTCTTTTGAAGACCGTGGCCCACGCTTGGGCGATGTGGCTTTCCGTGCACAGCGTGAAGCCCTGGAGCGTGCAGACTTTGCCTTGCGCAAACTGGCGGCTCAAGCCCATGGTGAAACTTTGACACAGCTCTTGACGGCCTGGGAGACGCGCGATGCAGCCCAACTGCCAAGCCTGACCGATTTAGGCCGTGGTGTGTCGCCGGCTGTGCGCGGTGCTTGGGTGCAAGCTGTGGGAGGGGTGCCTGCCCCTCAAGATGTGTCCGAAGCCCTGCTGCGCTTGGAAATGGCTGCTGAGCTGCCTACACCTGCAGAACACTTGAATGCCCGCCGTGCTTTGCAACTGCAGTTGTTGACGCGTCGCAATGACCCGGCGCCGGCCCAAACCTGGGGCCAAGATGCTGCCACGCTGTTGGCCAGCCCGTTCAATGCAGACCATGCCCGCCGCACGCAAAATGCACTGAAGGCATTGCTCAAGCGTTAAAAAGAGGGTTACGGGGTATTCACACTTGGACGCTGCCAACGTGACTTGCTTGGCCTCGGTTAAGTTGTTGGATCAAGCCAAGTTGATCCGAGAGCGTTCTGGTGCGTTTCTGGCGTTTGCTTGACCTGTTTGCACTTCTAAACGCAGTATTTGGGCGCGTGGCGGGGTCGCAGCAAGATCCCAATCGCTTAGCACCACACGCTGTTGCCTATCGCCCAAATCGTGATCAGCAGGGTGGTGGGTGTGTCCATGTACCAGTATGGGTGCTTGTGCCTGCGTTAGCCATTGCTTGACGGCATGGGTATCCAAATCGCAGCTGCCAGTGTTTTGTGTGCGTTTCTTCGCTTCGCTCTGGCTGCGGATATCGCGGGCGATGTGGGTGCGTTCAGAGAGCGGTTTAGCTAAAAAAGTTTCCTGCCAAGCCACTGAGCGTACTTCCGCTCTAAAAGTTTGGTAGGCGGTATCGTCTAAGCACAATGCATCGCCGTGCGAGAGCAGATAGCGTGTGCCTGCAAAGCACAAAACCGTAGGATCAGCAAGCAAGCCAATGTGTGTTTGGGCTGCAAATCCTTGAGCCACCAGAAAATCACGGTTACCGTGCATGAAGAAGATGGGCCGCTGGGTAGCAGCCTGGGCCAGCGTTACAAGGCATTCTGCTTCAAAAGAGGATGTGAGGGCTACATCGTCGCCAACCCATACTTCAAACAGATCACCCAAAATGAAAACAGCATCAGCAGCCGTCTGCTGCAAATAGTTTTGCCACGCTTGGGTGGTTGCACCTTCATCGGGATGAAGGTGCAGGTCAGAGATAAACTCAACGCATTCCCAGCTTGGGTGCGCTTGCAGCTCTGGGAAGGGCGGCACGGTCGGGTTCACCGTCTGACACTGCTGGGCTAAGGAATTAAGCGAGTAGCACGGCTTTTTCAATCACCACGTCTTCTTTGGGTACATCGTCAAAGTGGCCTTTACGGCCTGTTTTGAGGTCACGGATTTTGTCCACCACATCATTGCCTGCAACAACCTTGCCAAACACGGCATAGCCCCAACCCTGGGCGCTGATGGCGGTATGGTTCAAGAAACCGTTGTCTGCCACATTGATGAAGAACTGTGCGGTGGCCGAGTGTGGGTCACCAGTACGTGCCATCGCAACGGTATACATCGCATTTTTCAGACCATTGTTGGCTTCATTGCTGATAGGCGCATCGCATGACTTTTGTGTCATGCCTGGCTCAAAACCACCGCCTTGCACCATGAAGTTGCTGATGACGCGGTGAAAAATTGTGCCGTTGTAATGGCCCTTGGCGACATAGCTCAAAAAGTTGGCGACAGACTTAGGGGCTTTGGCTTCATCGAGTTCTAGCGTGATGATGCCGTGGTCAAGGATATGGAGTTCGACTTTAGGGTTGCTCATGATTTATTTCACCAGGGTTGCAGAGTTAATAAGAACAGGGGTTTTGGGGACATCTGTCGGAAAGGGGCCGCCTGCGCCTGTGGGCACCAGCTTCATTTTGCTTACCACCTCCATCCCACTGACGACCTTGCCAAACACAGCGTAGCCCGCCAATTGGGGGGCGTTCACCAAGTTGGCACGGGGCACGTTGTCATAGATGCGGCCGCCGTATTCAAATTTCGGCACAGGATCCCCTGGGGGAATGAGGGTGGCATCAAGTGAGGTATTGTCTTTGACATTGATGAAGAACTGCGCAGTAGCCGAATTTGGATCGTTGGTGCGCGCCATTGCAATGGTGCCTGCAACGTTTTTTAGACCACCTTTGAGCAACGCATCGCGGCTTTCGTTGAGCACAGGGGGACGGGTTTTTTTCTGCTCATAGGCTTTATCAAACCCGCCGCCTTGAACCATGAAGTCGTTGATGATGCGGTGGAACAGGGTGCCGTCGTAGTGCTTGTCCTTCACATACTGCAAGAAGTTTTCCACCGTTTTAGGGGCCAGGTCAGGGTAGAGCTCAATGACGATATCGCCCTCCGTCGTGGCGAGTTTCACCTTAGGGTGATCTGCTGCCATGGTATGCAAGCTCAAGGTGAGTGCCCAGGCTCCCACCAGCATAGGGGCCATCAGCCGTGTGCGCTTGTTCATCCGATGATTCCTTCAAAGAAAATTTTCCATTGGTTGCCTTGACGCACCCAGTATTGGCGCTTTTTGGGGCCTGTGATGGTGCCTTCAATGACTTCACCAAACGTAACGACCATGGTGTCCGTGCCGTTGTCCGTCCAGCGCAGCACCGAGAGGTCTTTCAACGCGATTTCACGGCCAGCTGCTTTGGTCATTTCCTTTTGGACAATAGAAGTCCACGCGCTCAAGTTTTGCCCTTCATTGTTGAAGTCTGGTGCATAAAAACTCAATGTACGCGGTAAATTTCCTGTGGATTTGGCAGTTCGCCAACTTTGCAAAACACCCTCAAACACACTGACCTCGGGGAGTATGCTTTGCGGTGGAACCCACTTCAAACTGGGTGCAATCACCACAGGGGTATTGCGTATTTCCACCGTGTTCATGATGAATTCCAAATCGGGATTGGCAAGTACCACGCACCCATCAGAAGCCTTGGGTGGGCGTGCAAACTGGGCCGATGGTGTGCCGTGCAACCAAATACCGCTGCCCGTTTTTCCACGCCGGGTGTCCAAGGGGTTCGGGTAGTTGATGGGCAAGGCACCTGCACCATAGAGATCCTTTAGCTTGCGTTGGCTGATCGTGCTGGTGATGAAGTAAACCCCCAAAGGCGTTCGCAGGTCGCCCTCTACTGATTTTTCAACCCCCAATTTACCCACGGAAATGTAGTAATCGGCAATCATCTGCAGTCCAGATGATGTGTTCTCAAACAAGTACAGGCGTGAGCGGGATGCATCCACTGCAATTGCGTGGCGGTTACGCGATGAAAGCCGCAAAAATTGAGAAGGTACCGTTCCTGCCGGTGGACGCTCGCGCAGGGCTTTGATCCGCATCTGCGATTCTTCACGCAACTCACCCAAGACGGGCGCTGCAATGCGTGCTGTCGTATCCGGTACATCACCCAGAATGCGCAAGGGGCGGCTGCGAGACGACAACAGATCACCATAAACCAGTTGTGCGAGCTGGAAGTTTGGATGCGCTTTAACCAACGCCTCGGCTTGCTTCAGAGCTGGGAGGATCTGGCCTTGACCGATAAGGCGGTAGACCTCAAGCAGCTTCGCTTCTGCCTGCCCATCACGGCGGGCAGCTGACAAATCACTGGTGGCTAAAGTGCTGATGTCAGATTCGGTTGTTGTGCTTTTGAGTCGACTCTGCCGCACCCCTTCCGCTGCTAGGCTTGCAGGCAGAAAAGCGCCAAAAATGACAGCAAAGAGAAAGGCTAAAAGCGCTCGCGAGGGGGGCAATACAAACATGAGATCAGCCAAAAACAAAAATGGGTACGCAAGTCTTGCGTACCCGGCACGGCTGTTTGAGCTATTTAGGAACCTGAATGTTCCTTAACAATTAACCAGCGTTCACCGACTTTGCTCATCTCCAACGTCTTTCGGCTGCTGGCCGATAAAGAATTGGCGGCATATTCTTGCTTGAAGCGAGCTGTTGCCGTATTGCCTTTTACCGTAACGGTCAGGTCATGCAGCTTTACGCTGATACTGGATTTCCCCAAAATACGCTTACGTCGCTCTTCTTCCCAACTTTGACGGGATTGGTTCCCGGGGGTATCGAATTCCTTGCCATAAGCATTCAGGTAGCCGGTCATGTCTTTGGCGGCCCAAGCCGAGGCCCAGGCATGAACTGCATTCTCAACGTCCTTACTGCCAGCAGCAGGTGCAACGGCTGGTGTGGTCGCCGGAGGTGGTGCAGGTGAAATGGGCACCAAGACAGGAGGCGGGAGAGGGGATACTGGGGTCACTACCGGTGGGGGTTTTGACGTTGGTGTTGTTGGGACAGGGGCTTGCGTGGGTATGGGCGTAGCGGCCACCGTTGTTCCTGGGCGCTGGCCTTTTCCTGCGGGGGCAAAAAGTTCGCGAATCAAGGCCAGCTTGGGTTGGACAGCGTTGTTATTGGCATCCAACTGCAGGGCTTTGGCGTACGCTTGGCTGGCCAATTTGGCATAGACATCGCCTAAATTTTCATGGGCCGTGGTATAGCTGGGGTTGGTGCGGATGGCCATTTCCAAAGCAGTACGGGCTTTGTCCAGCTGATTTTGACCTGCGTACAGCACCGCTAAATTATTGTAGGGCTCAGGCAACTCGGGGTAGTCTTCCGTGAGTTTGGTGAAGGTTGCAATGGCATCGAATGGCTTACCGGACTCAGATTGGACAACGCCTTTGATAAAGCGCATTTGTGGGTCACGTGGCTTACCCTGGAGGTACTGGTCGGCTTTGGCCAGTGCATCAGAGAACTTACCACCACGCAGCAATTGATTGACATCGCTGTAATCGTCTGCCAAAACCGGCATCGCAGCCAGCATGGGTGACAAGGCCACAGCCAAGGCCAGAAGACGAAGGGTTTTGGGGAGTGTTGCGCAGGCTTGCTTCATAATTCCTCTAGGCTGTCCGCGCCATTGCAGAGCGCGGTTGGATTCCCGCCAAGCGGGTTATATACTGACTAACTGCTTTTGATTGTAGCTGAGCGTTTTTTGAGCCTTGGCTGGGAATCTTTGGCAAAGCAGAGGTCAATTTGGGGTTGCCAGCCCCTGTGGCCTTACGCTGCCGGGCTCGGCAGGATCGTCCACTGTTTTCTCCCTATCTTTCCCCATTCTCTCCCCATGACTTTGCGTATTTTCAACACGTTGACCCGTGCTTTGCAGGATTTTGTGCCCCTTACCCCTGGGCAGGTGCGCATGTATGTGTGCGGCATGACGGTGTATGACCTGTGCCACATTGGCCACGCCCGTTCGATGTTGGCATTCGATGTGGTGCAACGCTGGCTGAAAACCAGCGGCTATGCGGTGACCTATGTGCGCAACGTGACCGACATAGAAGACAAAATCATCCGCCGTGCGCTGGACAACGGTGAAACTATCCGTGCTCTGACCGACCGCATGATCGACGCGCTGCACGCCGATGCCGATGCCTTGGGCATTGAACGCCCCACCCACGAGCCCCGCGCCACCGACTACGTGCCCCAGATGCTCAGCCTGATCGCGATTTTGGAGCGTAAAGGCCTCGCTTACCGTGCCAGCGATGGCGATGTGAATCTGTCGGTGCGCAAATTCCCTGGCTACGGCAAGTTATCCGGCAAATCGCTGGATGAATTACGGGCTGGCGAGCGCGTTGCCGTGGTCGATGGCAAGCTCGATCCCTTGGACTCCGTTCTGTGGAAGCGCGCCAAAGAGAATGAGCCTGCTGAGGCTAAATGGGAGAGTGACTACGGCCCCGGCCGCCCTGGCTGGCACATTGAATGCTCAGCAATGGGCTGCGCCTTGCTGGGCGAAAGCTTTGATATTCACGGCGGCGGTGCCGATCTACAGTTTCCGCACCACGATAACGAAATCGCCCAGAGCGAAGGCGCCTTTGGCAAACCACTGGCAGGCACCTGGATGCACAACGGGTTCGTCAATGTGGACAACGAAAAAATGTCCAAAAGCTTGGGCAACTTCTTTACCATCCGCGACGTGCTGGCCCAGTTTGATGCGGAAACTGTGCGCTTCTTCGTGGTGCGTACCCACTATCGCAGCCCCTTGAATTACAGCGATGTGCATTTGAGCGATGCCCGCAATGCCCTTAAGCGGCTCTACACGGCGCTCGATTCGGCAGCGCCTAGCGAAGTATCTGTCAACTGGGGTGATGCGTTCCCCGCCCGTTTTAAAGCGGCGATGGACGAAGACTTCGGCACCCCTGAGGCCGTGGCTGTGTTGTTTGAGTTGGCCGCGGAGGTCAACCGCAGTCAATCTGCCGAAGCAGCAGGCTTGCTCAAGGCGTTGGGGGGCATTCTCGGACTGCTTCAAAGCGACCCCAAAAGTTTCTTGCAAGCTGGTGCTGGACTGGACGATACCGCTGTCCAAGCGCTGATCGCCCAGCGCGCCGAGGCCAAGAAGGCTAAAAATTTCACTTTGGCCGACCAAATCCGCAAAGATTTGGTGGCCCTTGGTATCGTGCTCAAGGATTCTGCTGCGGGCACAACCTGGGAAGCATTGCAATGACAACGCCTAAAAATACAGCTAGAAACGATTCATCTGCAAGGATAAATGACCCCAATGACGTGGACAAAGATGTGGTTCATCTGGCCAAGCCGGCTTACTGGGACGCCGCTTGCAAGCACCTCGCCAAAAAAGACCGTGTCATGAAGCGTCTGATCCCCCAGTTTGGTGAGGCTTGCCTGCAATCGCGTGGAGATGCGTTCAGCACACTGGCGCGCAGCATTGTGGGCCAGCAAATCTCCGTCAAAGCGGCCCAAACCGTGTGGGATCGTTTTGCCCTGTTGCCCAGCGCGATGACGGCCGATAACGTGCTGAAACTCAAGGTCGACGATATGCGGGCGGCGGGTTTGAGCGCGCGCAAGGTGGAATACCTCGTTGATTTGGCGCTGCACTTCAATGAAGGTTCGGTGCATGTCAAAGACTGGAGTGGCATGGACGATGAAGCCATCATCACCGAACTGGTGGCGATCCGGGGCATTGGGCGCTGGACGGCGGAGATGTTTTTGATTTTCCATCTGCGCCGCCCCGACGTGCTGCCGCTGGACGATGTGGGGCTCATCAACGGCATCAGCAAAGGTTATTTCTCGGGCGAAGCCGTCAGCCGCAGCGATGCGCGTGAGGTGGCCGCCGCCTGGGCACCGTACCGCAGTGTGGCGACTTGGTATATTTGGCGCTCTTTAGACCCTGTGCCGGTCGCTTATTGACACCCTGCGTGACCCTTTGCGTGACTCTTTGTGACCGCGCGTCCCCCTGAACAGGAGATTTCCTTGGCTAAAAAAACATTTCTCGACTTTGAACAACCCGTGGCCGAACTGGAAAGCAAAATCGATGAGTTGCGCTACGTGCAATCCGAGTCTGCTGTCGATATTTCCGACGAAATTGACCAGTTGTCCAAGAAAAGCCTGCAGCTCACCAAAGACATCTACAGCGATTTGACCCCCTGGCAAATCACCAAAATTGCCCGCCACCCCGAGCGCCCGTATACGCTGGATTACCTGAGCGAAATCTTCACTGATTTTGTCGAACTGCACGGCGACCGCCACTTTGCCGATGACCTGAGCATTGTTGGCGGTTTGGCCCGCTTCAACGGCAGCGCCTGCATGGTCATTGGCCACCAAAAAGGCCGTGACACCAAAGAGCGCGGCCTGCGCAACTTCGGCATGACCAAGCCCGAGGGCTACCGTAAAGCCCTGCGTTTGATGAAAACTGCTGAAAAATTTGGTCTACCGGTGTTCACCTTCGTGGATACCCCAGGTGCTTACCCGGGTATTGATGCCGAAGAGCGCGGCCAGTCGGAA
>Ga0213847_1015402_pt1 | contig 10101 bp, 18 predicted proteins | sample EEC_MetaT_FD_165035 | JGI IMG/M metagenome (GOLD analysis project Ga0213847, IMG submission 165035) | Metatranscriptome of freshwater microbial communities from pre-fracked creek in Pennsylvania, United States - EE:C (Metagenome... | ecosystem: Environmental > Aquatic > Freshwater > Creek...
AGAGCAACTATTTCTTCATTTTTATACGGGTTGGCAGAACTCGATAAAATTTAAAAATTAATAGAAATAAAAACTCCTTAAATCATTCGTAAAGGTCAAAATTTACAATAGTGTTAGAACTGATATTGGATTAACTTGTTGAATGCCCAGCAATTAATTTTAATGTTAAGCTACACAAGAACATTCTTTCGTATTACAGGTTTTTGCCTGTCCCTGCACGAGTATATCTTGTCGCTTTTCTATTCATTTCGCTATTTTCGTGAATTAATTTTATTTGCAAACAATTTAGTTTTTGCCAAATAAAATCCCGACCTTTGCAGTCCGATTTACATGGACTGTCGTGATGACACCCGTAAATCGTTCATTATCAATCAATTATTAACGTTTTATTCTAATAAAATGTCTGGAATTATCGGAAAGAAAATCGGTATGACCAGCCTCTACAACGCTGACGGCTCTGCCCTCGCTTGTACGCTGATCCAAGCCGGTCCTTGTGTAGTAACGCAAGTAAAAACAGTAGAAAAAGAAGGTTATAGTGCTATTCAATTAGGCTATGGCGAAAAAAAAAGAGAAGCACACTACGCAACCTCTTTTAGGTCACTTCAAAAAAGCAGGTACCACTCCAAAGAAAAAACTCGTTGAGTTTAAATCTTTTGACACAGCACTTAATTTAGGAGAAACCATTACAGTAGAATTGTTCACAGAAGGCGACTTTGTAGATGCCGTTGGAACTTCAAAAGGTAAAGGTTTTCAAGGAGTTGTTAAACGTCATGGATTTGCTGGAGTAGGGGGACAAACTCACGGACAACACAATCGTGGTCGTCACCCAGGTTCAATTGGTGCTTGTTCATTCCCATCTCGTGTATTCAAAGGTGTTCGTATGGCGGGTCGTACAGGTGGAAACCGTGTAACTGTTCAAAATTTACAAATCTTGAAAGTTTACGCAGATAAAAACCTTATCGTTGTCTCAGGTTCAATCCCAGGAGCGAAAAACTCTTATGTTATTCTTGAAAAATAGATTTGAAAATTTGACGATGTAAATCTTTACAACATCAAAATTTAATCAAATCAACAAATTTTCAAAATCAGAAATAATGGAATTATCAGTTTTAAATATACAAGGCAAAGAAACAGGAAAGAAAGTAACCCTTTCTGACGAAATCTTTGGCATCGAACCGAACGAACACGTAGTTTGGTTAGACGTGAAGCAATTCTTGGCAAATCAGCGTCAAGGAACTCACAAAGCGAAAGCAAGAGCAGAAGTTTCTCGCTCAACTCGCAAAATTAAAAAACAAAAAGGTACGGGTGGTGCTCGTGCTGGTTCAGCTAAATCTCCTTTAATGAAAGGTGGTGGACGTATTTTCGGACCAGTACCAAGAGATTACTCGTTCAAATTGAATAAGAAAGTTAAATCATTGGCACGTCAGTCGGCATTTGCTGCAAAAGCACAAGCTGGAAACGTAACCATCTTAGAAGGTTTCACTTTCGATGCTCCAAAAACTAAGTCATATTTAGCTTTAATGGAAGCACTTTCATTCACAGGAAAGAAAACGTTGTTGATTTTGCCAGAAGATAATCAAAACATCTTCTTGTCGGGACGTAACGTGCCAAAAGCACAAATCGGAACGGCTGGTCAAGTTAACACTTATGATTTAGTAAATGCGACTCAACTTATCATCGTTGAATCAGCCCTTACAACAATCGAATCATATTTCAGTAATTAGTTAAAAGATATTAGGACAACTAATAACGGATAACAAATAACGTAACAAGACAATGAGCATCATTATCAAAAGACCAATTCTTACTGAGAAATCTCAGGAATTACAGAAAGGCGGTCAATACGTTTTCGAGGTTGCAAACAAAACTAACAAAGTTGAGATTGCAAAAGAAATCAAGAAAATGTACGGTGTTGCAGTAGTATCTGTAAATACACTTCGCCAATTCGGTAAGAAGAAATCAAGAAGTACCAGAACAAAAGTAACTTCTGGAATCACTTCAACGTACAAAAAAGCAATCGTAACAATCGCCAAAGGTGAAGTTATTGATTTCTATGACGGAATTTAATTCAGTGAACAATTAACAGTAAACAATTAACAGTAAACATTTAACAATTAAATACTTAGTAGTAAGATTAAAGTTGAGTGTAGTAACTGATAACTGATACTGATAACTGATAACTGGTCACTATGGGAGTTCATCCCGATAAATTGAACAAAGCACAGAAATGGCAGCTACAAGAAAATTTAACCCTGTTACCCCTGGCACACGCCACAGGATTGCTCCGACTTTTGAAGAAATAACAGCTTCAAAACCGTACAAGCCTTTGTTGGATGTTGTTAAAAGAACAGGAGGTCGTAACGCAGACGGACACCGTGCCATGCGTTATATCGGTGGAGGACACAAACGTCGTTACCGTATTATTGACTTTCATCGTAATAAATTCGATGTTGAAGCAACAGTTTTAACAGTAGAATATGATCCGAATCGTACAGCACGTATCGCTCTAATCGAATATACAGATGGCGAGAAAGCGTATATCATTGCACCAACAGGAATTAAAGTTGGGCAGACTGTAATTTCATCTGCAACGGCAGCACCAGAGGTAGGAAATACTATTCCTTTGGCAAACATTCCAACTGGTACAATCGTACACGCAATCGAACTTCGCCCAGGCGGAGGTGCAGAAATGGCACGTTCAGCAGGTACTTATGCGCAATTGTTGGCTCGTGATGCTAAATATGCAACATTGAAATTGCCATCAGGAGAGATGCGTATGGTATTGTCAAGATGTTTGGCAACGGTTGGTTCAGTTTCAAACGCAGACCACATGAATACCGTAATGGGTAAAGCAGGTCGTCATCGTTGGTTAGGTCGTCGTCCAAGAGTTCGTGGTGTTGTTATGAACCCTGTCGATCACCCAATGGGTGGTGGAGAAGGACGCTCATCAGGAGGTCACCCACGTTCACGTAAAGGTCTATTAGCGAAAGGTAAGAAAACCCGCACACCGAGCAAACATTCAAATCGTCTAATCATCAGTAGAAAGAAAAAATAGGTAGATGGCACGTTCACTAAAAAAAGGACCTTATATAGACTATCGCCTTGACAACAAGGTACAAGTCATGACCGCATCAGGTAAAAAGTCTGTAATCAAGACTTGGTCACGCCGTTCGATGATTTCACCTGATTTCGTTGGACATACTTTCGCAGTTCACAATGGAAATAAATTTATCCCAGTTTTTGTAACCGATAATATGGTTGGACATAAATTAGGCGAATTTGCTCCAACTCGTAACTTCCGAGGTCACACAGCAAAAAAAGATAAAGGTAAGAGATAGTTTTAGATAGTTGATTAGTAGGATTTTAAATCCGAAATCTAAAATCCCAAATCCAATATCTGAAAATCAGAAATCAAAAAATGGAAGCAGTAGCTAAATTAAATAATATTCCGACCTCTCCTCAGAAAATGAGAATCGTAGTTGATATGATTAGAGGTCAGAAAGTAAATAAGGCTCTTGGTATTTTGAAATACGAGCCAAAAGTTGGTGCAAGACACGTAGAGAAACTTTTACTCTCGGCAATTGCTAACTGGCAAAACAAAAATGAAGACATGAAGTTGGAAGATGCCGACTTATTTGTAAAGACCGTAACCGTAGATGGTGGTTCTTCATTAAAGCGTTTGCGTCCAGCTCCGCAAGGTCGTGGTCATAGAATCTTGAAACGTTCAAACCACATCACCCTTGTAGTTGCATCTGCAACCGCACCAACAGTAATTTCAGAATAATTAGACAAGAAATCTAAATATACAAAATGGGACAGAAAATAAACCCCGTAGGTTTTAGACTTGGTATCGTCAGAGGTTGGGATTCTAACTGGTATGGTGGAAAGAGTTTTGCCGATAAATTAGTAGAAGACGATAAAATTCGTAAATACGTAGCCGCACGTATTCCGAAGGGAGCAATCTCTAAGGTAATCATCGAGCGTACTTTGAAACGGATTACCATCACCATCAACACAGCCCGTCCAGGTGTTGTGATTGGTAAAGGCGGTCAAGAAGTTGATAAAATCAAGGAAGAATTAAAGAAGATCACAGGTAAAGACGTTCAAATCAATATTTTTGAAATCAAACGTCCTGAGATTGATGCAAAATTGATTGGCGAAACTATCGCACAACAATTGGAAGCACGTATTTCTTTCCGTCGTGCCATGAAACAATCTATCGCATCAGCTATGCGTGTAGGAGCTCAAGGTATCAAATTGAAACTTTCAGGTCGTTTAGGAGGTGCTGAAATGGCACGTTCTGAAGGATATAAAGAAGGACGTATTCCTCTTCACACACTTCGTGCAGATATTGATTATGCAGTTTCAGAAGCCTTAACGGTTTATGGGAAAATCGGTATCAAAGTATGGGTGTTCCGTGGTGAAGTTTACGGAAAGCGTGACCTTTCTCCAAACGCAGGTGTTGCTGCCTCACAAGCTGCCGCAGGTGGTGGTGATTCTCGTGGTGGTAATAATCGTGGTGGACGTGATGATAATGATCGTCGTGGTGGACGTGGTGGACGTGGTGGCGAAGGCGACCGTCGTAACAACAACGGACCAGGCGGTGGAAATCCCAATAATCGTGGTGGCGGTCCAAACAAACCAGGCGGTAACAACCGTGGTGGTGGCGGTGGAAACAAGCCAGGAGGTAAAAGATAATTAGAAAATCTTAGTCAGAAGTCGTGATAATCAATTAATCCGACTCACGACTGTTCGACTTAAAGACATAATACAACAATGTTACAACCAAAAAGAACCAAATTCCGCAAGCAACAGAAAGGTAGGATAAAAGGATTGGCAACACGTGGTCATGAAATTGACTTCGGTGCATTCGCTATCAAAGCTGTGGAACCAGGACGCATCACTGCCCGTCAGATTGAAGCGGCTCGTATTTCAGTAACTCGTGCAATGAAACGTGAAGGACAAGTTTGGATTCGTATTTTCCCAGACAAACCTATCACTAAGAAACCTGCCGAGGTTCGTATGGGTAAAGGTAAAGGTGCTCCTGAATATTGGGTAGCCAGTATCAAACCAGGAACAATTTTGTTCGAATCAGCAGGTGTTCCTTTGGCATTAGCCCAAGAAGCTCTTCGTTTGGCAGCTCAAAAATTGCCATTACGTACTTCTTTCGTAGTTCGTAAAGATTATCAAGAATAGTTTTTATTAGTTATTTGTTAATAGTTAATGGTTAATAGTTAATAGTCTTTATGATTACTCTAATAACAAATAACTAATTACTAATAACTATCGACTTAATAATAAAATGAAAAACGCAGAAATTCAAAAATTGAGTTTGGAAGAATTAAAAACAACTTTAGTATCTGAAACAGATGCTTTGGCTCGTTTGAAATTTGCCCATGCTATTTCTCCAATCGAAAACCCATTACGTATCCGTGAGGCTCGTAAAGTGGTTGCTCGTTTGCAAACTGCCATATCAGCAGCGAAATAAGTTGTTAATTTTTTAAGTTATTAATTTTAATAGCTTAAAACTTTAAAACTTAAAAACAGACTTCATCAACATACCGCTTGAAGTCAATTAATAACAACAATTTAAAATCCAACCATGGAAGAATTACAAAGAAATCTGAGAAAAATCAGAGTCGGGCGTGTGGTGAGCAATAAGATGGAAAAATCTATCACCGTAGCCGTAGAAAGAAAAGTTAAGCATCCACTTTACGGAAAGTTTATGAAGAAAACTTCAAAGTTGATGGCACATGATGAGAAAAATGAATGTGGAATCGGTGATACGGTGAAAGTAATGGAAACCCGTCCTCTTTCAAAAAATAAGCGTTGGAGATTAATTGAAGTTATTGAAAAAGCGAAATAAAATTTGAATTTTCGTCAATTTAAGCGTTTGAGATTTCTCTTGAACAATTCTAATCTTCAAAGTTCAAATTTAATTAAGATATAAAACAATGTTACAACAAGAATCAAGATCTGGCGTAGCTGATAATTCAGGAGCAAAAGAGGTGCTTGTCATCCGTGTTTTAGGCGGAACAGCAAAAAGATACGCTTCAATTGGTGATAAAGTCGTAGTTACTGTAAAGTCTGCACTTTCATCGTCAAGCATGAAGAAAGGTACGGTTTCAAAAGCCGTAGTAGTAAGAACTAAAAAAGAAATTCGTCGTAAAGATGGTTCATATATCCGTTTCGAGGACAACGCAGTCGTATTGTTAAACAACAATGACGAACCACGTGGAACTCGTATCTTCGGACCCGTAGCACGTGAATTGCGTGATGCAGGATTTATGAAAATTGTTTCATTAGCCCCAGAGGTGCTTTAATCATAATTGTATCATGCAAAAGAAATCTAATAAGCAGCCAAAACTGCATATCAAATCTGGCGATACTGTTATCGTTATCGCTGGAAACTCAAAAGGTAAGTCAGGTGTAGTGACAAAAGTTTTAGTTGATAAAAACCGTGCAATCATCGAAGGGGTTAATCTTCAAACGAAACACGTAAAACCAACTTCTACAAGTCCACAAGGAGCAATCGAGAAACGTGAAGGTTCAATTCACTTATCAAACATCGCTTACATGGAAGACGGAAAAGCTGTCCGCACAGGTCGTAAACTGAATGAAGCTGGGAAACTACAAAGATTCTCAAAAGCATCAGGAAAATTTATTTAGTCAATTAGAATAATTGATAATTGAACAGTGGGTCGGAAATCCACACAAAAAGTTTCATAAAATGACAACTACAAGGTTAAAAGATAAGTATGTAAATGAAATTGTTCCTGCATTAAAGGAAAAATTTCAATACAAATCAGTAATGCAAGTGCCAAAAGTTACTAAGGTTGTTATCAACAAAGGTATTGGTGCAGCAGTTGCTGACAAGAAATTAATTGATACTGGTATTGATGAAATTACCCTTATCGCAGGTCAAAAAGCAGTAGCTACCATTTCAAAGAAAGCTATTTCGAACTTCAAATTGCGTGAAAATATGCCAATCGGTGTGAAAGTAACGTTGCGTGGAGAGAGAATGTATGAATTCCTTGATCGTCTTTTGACAGTAGCACTTCCTCGTGTACGTGACTTCAAAGGAGTTGCAGACAAAGGATTTGACGGACGTGGTAACTACACTTTAGGTGTAAAAGAACAAATCATCTTCCCTGAGATTTCAATTGATAAAGTAAGCAAAATCTCTGGAATGGACATTACTTTCGTTACTACAGCAGAAACAGACGCAGAAGCAAACGCATTGTTAACTGCAATGGGAATGCCTTTCGCAAACCAGAAGAAATAATTAAGCGTTAGAAGTTAAGAGTTAAGAGTCAATCTTTTTAACTCAAAGCTCATAACTCAACACTCAAAAACATAGATTCTAAACACAATGGCAAAAGAATCAGTAAAAGCAAGAGAAAGAAAAAAAGAAGCAACCGTTGCTAAGTATGCCGCAAAACGTGCAGCCTTAAAAGCAGCAGGTGATTATGCAGGACTTGACAAGTTACCTAAAAATGCTTCACCAGTACGTTTACATAACCGTTGTAAATTGACAGGTCGTCCAAGAGGTTATATGCGTAAATTCGGTATCAACCGTGTTACGTTCCGCCAAATGGCATCTGACGGTTTAATCCCAGGTGTAACCAAATCAAGTTAGAAAAAGTCATAGTTACAAATTGATTAGTTAATAACTTCTCAACTTACTAACTTAACAATTTCATCACTTGTCTTTATTAAATTAATTCCGTAATTTTGCGTTCCTTTTCAAAAGAGGTTCGTTTCAAATATCGAAAACAATGACAGATCCAATAGCAGATTACTTAACACGATTGAGAAATGCCATCAAGGCACGTCACAGAATCGTTGAAATCCCTGCTTCTAACATCAAAAAAGAAATTACTAAGGTTCTTTTTGATAAAGGATATATTCAAAACTACAAATTTGACGATACAACCGTACAGGGTACTATCAAAATTGCTTTGAAGTATAATCCAACTACGAAGCAATCAGCAATCGTTAAAATTGACAGAATCTCTAAACCAGGTTTACGTAAGTATAAAGGTGCAGGTGAATTACCACGTGTATTGAACGGTTTAGGTATTGCAATCCTTTCAACATCAAAAGGCGTTATCACCGACAAAGAAGCTCGTGTGTTGAACGTAGGTGGAGAAGTTCTTTGCCAAGTTTATTAATATCACATCGCTGAAAGAAGCTATCTTATAATGAGCTTCCATTTAAGCACAAACACAAAGTCATGTCAAGAATTGGCAAAAAAATCATTACGTTACCCGCAGGTGTAGCTGTAACGATTAATCAAAATCATGTATCAGTAAAAGGACCAAAAGGTTCACTTGAACGTACAATTGATCCAGATATCACAGTTGAAATTGAAGGAGCTGAATTAACAGTGAAACGTCCAACTGAACAAAAGCGTCACAAAGCATTGCATGGTTTGTATCGTTCACTAATCAATAACATGGTTGTTGGAGTAAGTGAAGGGTTCAAAGCTGAAATGGAAATTGTAGGTGTTGGTTACAAAGCATCAAACCAAGGAAATATTCTTGAATTAGCTTTAGGATATTCACACGGTGTTTTCGTTCAAATTCCAAGCGAATTGAAAGTTACAACTGCAATGGATAAAGGACAAAATCCAAAGGTTACTTTGGAAGGAATTGATAAAGAATTGGTTGGTCAAGTGGCTGCAAAGATTCGTTCGTTACGTAAAGTAGAACCATACAAAGGAAAAGGTATTCGTTTTGTGGGTGAGCAAATCCGTAGAAAAGCTGGTAAAACTGGTGGTAAGAAATAATTATCAGTTATCAGTTATCAGTTGTCAGTTATCAGTTATCAAGTATTTTATCATATACATTGCTCTTACTGTTTACTGCTTACTGTTTACTGTTAATTGTTCACTGAATTCGTGGGTCGGTAATCCACAAAACTTATAAATATTACAATGGGTACGCAAAAAGATTCAAGAAGGTTACGTCTCAAAAGGTCAATTAGAGCAAAAATCTCTGGTACAGCCGATAAGCCAAGATTATCTGTATTTCGTTCAAACACAGGAATTTATGCACAAGTAATTGACGACGTTAAAGGACATACATTAGCAGCAGCTTCTTCACAGGAATTAGGATTGGCAAACGGAAACGTGGACAATGCGAAACAAGTAGGAGCAAAAATTGCTGAGAAAGCCTTAGCAGCAGGAGTTTTAACAGTTGTTTTTGACCGTAACGGATACTTGTATCACGGACGTGTGAAGGCAGTTGCAGAAGGTGCAAGAGAAGGAGGGCTTAAATTCTAATGAGTTAATTTGAGATTTTAATCTCTCAAATTCAAACATTTTCAAATTCAGAAAAAATGTCGAAATTAATATCAAAACCAATTAAGGTTAACGAAGGTGATTTAAAAGAAAAAGTTGTTGCTATCAACCGTGTAGCGAAAGTTGTGAAAGGTGGACGTAGATTCAGTTTCTCAGCAATCGTTGTAGTTGGTGATGGCAAAGGCGTAGTTGGATTCGGTTTGGGTAAAGCAAACGAAGTAACTGACGCTATCGCAAAAGGGATTGAAGACGCAAAGAAAAACGTTTTCGAAGTAGCTCTTTTAAAAGCATCAGTACCTCACGAACAAATTGGTAAATTCTCAGGTGGTTTTGTATTGCTAAGACCTGCGGCTCCTGGAACGGGAGTAATTGCGGGTGGTGCGATGCGTGCCGTATTAGAATCTGCGGGTGTTCATGATGTATTGGCTAAATCAAAAGGTTCTTCAAACCCTCACAACGTGGTTAAAGCAACAATTGATGCCCTTATCAAAATGAGAAACCCTCATACTGTTGCCTTCCAAAGAGGAATTTCATTAGCAAAAGTTTTCAACGGATAGTTTTTAGGATTTAGGATTTAGGATTTAGGATTTAGGATTTTGTGGTAATAATCATACACTTCTTCAATCCCTAACCCCCAACCCCTAACCCCTGACAGCTACTTGACTTATAAAGAAATGTCAAAGGTAAAAATTACACAAGTTAAGAGTACAATCAAACGTCCAGAAGTTCAGAAGCGTACAATCCAAGCGTTGGGTTTAGGTAAATTGAACAAAAGCGTTGAGAAAGAATTAAATCCT
>Ga0213847_1005315_pt1 | contig 10090 bp, 8 predicted proteins | sample EEC_MetaT_FD_165035 | JGI IMG/M metagenome (GOLD analysis project Ga0213847, IMG submission 165035) | Metatranscriptome of freshwater microbial communities from pre-fracked creek in Pennsylvania, United States - EE:C (Metagenome... | ecosystem: Environmental > Aquatic > Freshwater > Creek...
ATGGACCTGTTGGCTCTGGCGCTGGTGCGTGAAATTCCTGCGATGCATGCCGATGGCGTGCGCTTGATGTTTGTTGGTAACCGAGAAGCGCTCTCCGCCAAAGTGCAGGCCAGTTTGCTGGATGCAGAGCGGATGACGGCCACCAACACCCACTTGACCCTCAACGTCTGCTTTAACTATGGGGGGCGCTGGGACATCGCGCAAGCGGCGGCCAAACTGGCGGCTCTGGGCACACCTATTACCGAACTCAGCCTTGACCGTGCGATGGCCCTGGCCTATGTGCCAGACCCTGATTTGCTGATCCGCACCGGGGCTGAGCAGCGCATCAGCAACTTTTTGTTGTGGCAGGTGGCCTATTCCGAGTTAATTTTCAGTGACAAGCTATGGCCTGAGTTTGACGAAGCTGCATTAGACGCAGCCATCGCCACCTACCAACAGCGTGAGCGACGCTTTGGTAAAACCTCCGCTCAGCTTGATGCTGGCGGCAGCGGCAGCGCGGGCTAGGTGCACCGTTCTACATTTGATTCTCTAATCTCTATCGTTAGGCCTCCATGCTCAAACAGCGCATCATCACGGCCCTGGTCTTGCTGGCGATTCTTCTGCCAGCCTTGTTCTACCCCAGTCCTGAGCCTTTTTGCGCTGTCGCCCTGGTGCTGATTGCAGCTGGGGCCTGGGAATGGGGTCGACTCAACGCTTACAGTAACAAAGCCTCGTTCTTTATCGCGTTTGACTGTCTCGCACTGTGTGTCGTGTCTTGGCGCTTTGGCTTGCTGAACAAACCCCTGCCCATGCTTTGGAGCATCGCAGGCTTGGCCTGGGTGATTTGCAGTGCCTGGTTGCTCCAACGCGGTGTACCGGGGTGGTCTGCTGTTCCCCGATCCCTGCGCTTGGTCGGCGGCTTGCTGGCGCTGTGGCTGGCGTGGCTGGCGGTGGCGCAGGCGCGTGTTATTGGCATCAATTTTTTGCTGTCGATCTTGGTGTTGGTTTGGGTGGCAGATATTTTTGCGTACTTCTCAGGCCGCGCTTTTGGTAAACGCAAACTGGCCGCCAGTATCAGCCCTGGCAAAAGCTGGGAAGGGGTGTGGGGCGGCATGATAGGCGTGCTGGTGTTGTCATGCGCCTGGGTGGCGGGTGATCTTTACGCGATGACTTCGGTCATCAGCCTGCACAGCCAAATTATGTTGGCCCAATGGTGGCTGTTGCCGTTGGCTGCTTTGTTTTTGGCGGCCATGAGTGTGGTGGGTGATTTGGTGGAGTCCTTGATCAAACGCAGTGTGGGCGTGAAAGACAGCAGCTGGTTGCTGCCCGGCCACGGTGGTGTGCTTGACCGGGTTGATGCGCTGCTGCCAACCTTGCCACTGGCGATGATGTTGCACGCCAATTTGCTCATTTCTTAACCTTACGCATGATGCAAAACATCACCATCCTAGGCTCCACCGGCTCCATCGGCACCAGTACGCTGGATGTGGTGGCGCGGCACCCGGATCGATTCAAAGTCTTCGCGCTAACCGCGTCCACCCAGGTTGACCTGATGTTGGCGCAATGCGCGCAATTCAAACCCGAGTTTGCCGTGATGGCCTCAGAGGAGGCGGGGCGGGTTTTAGCTAGCAAGGTAGCTGAAAATAGGCTAAATACCCTGGTTTTATATGGCTCTTCAGCTATTGAAATGGTAGCTTCACATGAGTGCACTGATGCGGTGATGGCCGCTATTGTCGGCGCTGCGGGCCTGGGGCCTTGTCTGGCCGCAGCCCGGGCGGGCAAGCGGCTCTTGCTGGCGAACAAAGAGGCGTTGGTACTGGGGGGTGAGGTGTTTTTGGCGGCTGTTAAAGAAGGTGGTGCGCGTTTATTACCGATTGACAGCGAGCATTCCGCCATCTTTCAATCTTTGCCTGAAGACCCGTCTGTGTGGAATGAACGGGTCGACAAAATCATCCTCACCGCTTCTGGTGGACCGTTCCGTACCCGTGACCCCGTAACGCTGCGTGATGTCACCCCGGATGAAGCCTGTGCCCACCCCAATTGGGTGATGGGGCGCAAAATTTCTGTCGATTCGGCCACCATGATGAACAAGGCGCTCGAAGTCATCGAGGCCCATTACCTGTTTGGCCTGCCACCTGAGCGTATCGAGGTGGTAATTCACCCGCAAAGCGTGATTCATTCGATGGTGCAGTACCGCGATGCGTCCGTGGTGGCGCAACTGGGTACGCCCGATATGCGTGGGCCGATCACCTATGGCTTGGCATGGCCGCACCGGGTCGAGAGTGGTGCCGCGCGTTTGGATTTCACCCAAATGGCGGCATTGACGTTTGAAGTTGCAGATGCCAGGCGCTTCCCTGGGCTGTCCTTGGCGTGGGAGGCGTTGCGTGCACCTGCTGGCACGGCAGCGGTGTTGAATGCTGCGAATGAGGTGGCAGTGGCAGCATTTTTGGCCCGCAGCATCCGCTTTGACCAGATTCACCATGTCAACCTTGCAACTTTAGAAGCTGTTACCACGTCCAATCCACGTTCGTTGGACGATTTGCTGGCATTGGATGCCAGTGCGCGCCGCGCCGCGGTGGTCGCGGTATCGCGTTCGTCACGTTAATCGCGTTATCGTGTTGCTTTAGGGGATGTCATGCTGACTGTTCTGTCCTTTGTAGTGGCTTTGGCCGTGTTGATTGCCGTGCATGAGTACGGCCATTACCGTGTCGCTGTGGCCTGCGGTGTGAAAGTGCTTAAGTTTTCCATTGGCTTTGGCAAAACCCTGTACCGGTGGCAGCCTCCGAATCAAAAATACGGGCAAAACACCGAGTTTGTGTTGGGTGCCATTCCACTGGGTGGTTTTGTCAAGATGCTGGATGAGCGTGAGGGCGTGGTAGCCGCAGATGAGCGCCACTTGGCGTTCAATACCCAGCCCCTGCGTTCCAGGGCGGCCATTGTGGCGGCAGGCCCAGCAGCCAACTTACTGTTGGCGGTGCTGCTGTATGCCATGGTCAGTTGGATGGGCGTGGATGAGCCACGTGCCATCTTGGCCAGCCCGACAGTCGGTTCCATCGCTGAGGCCGCCGGTTTGCGGGGGGGCGAGCAAGTTACTGCTGCTGCGATGGATGGCGATGCACTGGCACCTGTTCGTTCTTTTGAAGACATGCGCTGGATGCTGACTCAAGCGGCCCTGGGAGGGCATGATGTACGGCTCGCGCTACAGAACGACACAGCGCATACGGTGGAAGTCCTTTTGCCGCTGCATGGTCTTCAGACCAAAGAAGTTGATACGACAGTGTTCCGTAAAATTGGTATTGTGGGGCCTTGGACGCAGCCTGTGATTGGCGAGGTGATGGCCGACAGTGTGGCGCGAAAAGTTGGCTTGCAGGCGGGGGATGTGGTTCTGACGGTAGGCAAGATAGTGGTGGTGGACGCTCAGCAGCTGCGGGAGCTGATCCGTGAAAACCTGCCACAAGTATGGCGCTTACGGCGTGGTATGCAAGAGCTGAGCGTGGAGGTAACACCTGAACCCAAGCTGGACAATGGTGTGACCGTGGGCCGTATCGGCGCTTATGTGGGTGCCCCACCTGCGATGGTCTTGGTACGCTATGGACCGCTTGAGGGGGTGTGGAAAGGGGCTGTGCGTACTTGGGAAGTCTCGGTGTTGACCTTGCGCATGATGGGCAAAATGGTGATCGGTGAAGCATCGCTGAAAAACCTCAGTGGGCCACTCAGTATTGCTGAATATGCGGGTAAATCGGCCAGTTTGGGTTTGACTTCATACCTGATTTTTTTAGCGCTGATCAGCGTGAGTTTGGGTGTGCTGAACCTGCTACCGTTGCCGGTCTTGGATGGTGGGCACCTGATGTATTATCTTTGGGAGGGTTTGACAGGCCAAGGCGTGTCTGACCGTTGGATGGAACGGCTTTCGCGCGTTGGCGTTGCGATGCTGCTGCTCATGATGTCCATTGCCATGTACAACGACCTGACCCGACTCTTCAGTTAATTCTTTTTTTGACGACTGCAGTGATAGCCTTCACGGGCTGGATAAATGGGTCGTCACAATTCAAATCCATGAAAAATAAATTCAAGCGTTCACGCATGTCTGCCCTGGCCGTGCTGGTGGCCAGCGTGTTTGGTACAACCCATGCCTGGGCTGTTGACCCGTTTACTGTGCGTGATATTCGCATTGAAGGCTTGCAGCGGGTTGAACCCGGTACCGTGTTTGCTTCCATCCCCGTGCGGGTGGGTGAGGTTTATACCGACGACAAGGGTACATCGTCTATCCGCTCCCTGTTTGCGTTGGGTTTGTTTAAGGATGTGCGCCTGGAGACTCAGGGAGATGTGCTGGTCGTGATCGTTGAAGAGCGTCCGACAGTGGCCGAGCTGGACTTTGTTGGCACCAAAGAATTTGACAAAGATGTGCTCAAAAAAGCGTTGCGCGATGTGGGTTTGACCGAAGGTCGTGCTTTCGATAAAGCCTTGGCTGACCGTGCTGAGCAGGAACTCAAACGCCAGTACATCAACCGCAGCTTGTATGCCGCTGAGATTGTGATTACGGTGACGCCGACTGAGCGTAATCGCGTGAATCTGACTTTCACCGTGTCTGAAGGCGCGCCTGCTCGTATCAAAGAGTTGCGCATTGTCGGCGCCAAAGCCTTCAGTGAGTCTGATTTGCGCAAAGAGATGGATTTGACAACAGGTGGTTGGTTTACTTGGTATACCAAAGGCGATCGTTATGCGCGCGCCAAACTCAATGCAGACCAAGAAACACTCCGCTCGTTTTACCTGTCACGCGGGTATATCAATTTCAAAATTGATTCTACGCAAGTCGCTATTTCGCCGAATAAAGAAGATATCTCTATTACGGTGAATATCACAGAAGGCGAGCGCTTCGTGGTCTCGGAAGTCAAGCTAGAGGGCAATTTCCTTGGCAAAGAAGAAGACTTCAAAACACTGGTGAAGATCGAGGCAGGCAAGCCCTATAACTCCGAGCAGATCGCACAGACGACCAAGGCATTCACCGAGTACTTTGGTAAATTTGGCTTTGCTTTTGCGCGTGTTGAAGCTCGGCCTGAGATTGACCGTGCAACCAATCAAGTCAGCTTTGTGTTGCAGGCTGATCCCTCACGCCGTGCCTATGTCCGCAAGATTTCTATCAGCGGTAACTCGCGTACCCGAGATGAGGTGATTCGACGTGAATTTCGTCAGTTCGAGTCTGCTTGGTATGACGGTGACCGCATCAAGCTTTCACGTGACCGCATTGACCGCCTGGGTTATTTCAAAGAAGTGAACATTGAAACCGAAGAGGTACCTGGTGCTCCGGATCAGGTCGATATTGTCCTTAATGTGGCTGAAAAACCGACCGGCAGTGTCCAGTTAGGGGCTGGTTTTTCCAGTTATGAAAAGGTCAGCTTGTCATTTGGCATTAAGCAAGAAAATGCTTTTGGTTCAGGAAATTATTTGGGTATTGATGTGAATACCAGCAAGTACAACCGTACCCTGGTCGTTAATACCACAGACCCTTATTTCACCCCAAACGGAGTTTCTCGCACCTTTGAAGCGTACTACAGAGCAACCCGTCCCTACACGGATTTGGGGGGGAACTACCAATTGGTTACGGCAGGCACGAGCGTGCGGTTTGGTGTGCCCTTTACGGAGATTGATCGGGTATTTTTTGGAGCAGGTGTTGAACAAACACAAATTCGCCCCGGTACCAATATTCCAGCCGCTTATTTGGCATACGCCGACCGCTTTGGTTACACCAGCAATGCCGTCCCATTGACAGTGGGTTGGGCCAGAGACAGCCGAGACAGCACCCTTGCTCCGAATGCCGGACGTTACCAACGGTTTAATACCGATACGAGTGTCACAGGTGCTGCCCGCTATGTACGCAGCAATTACCAGTTCCAACAGTACATTCCCATCACCAAAGTTTGGACAACAGCTTTTAACGCCGAGCTCGGCTGGGGTAAAGGGCTCAGTGGCCGGCCTTTCCCTGTCTTCAAAGACTTCTATTCAGGGGGCTTGGGGTCTGTGCGTGGGTTTGAGCAAAGCACCTTGGGGCCACGTGACGTGACAGGCTCGCTCATCGGTGGGCCTAAGAAGATTACGTTGAATGCCGAGATTATTGGCCCCTTCCCCGGAACGGGCAATGACCGAACGCTGCGGTGGTATGGTTTTGCTGATGCGGGCAATGTTTTCGGAGAAAACGATCGAGTCTTGGCTCGTGACCTGCGCGCTTCAGTCGGTGTTGGTATGAGCTGGGTTTCGCCCGTCGGCCCCTTGCGCTTGGCTTATGCCAATCCGATCAGGAAGCAGGCAGGCGATAGAATTCAAAAACTTCAATTTCAAATTGGTACGGCCTTCTAATGAAACTTATGTCTTATTCACGTTGTTTGGTTGTGATGTTGGGTGCACTTGCTGTGTTGAGCAGTGCGCAAGCTGAAGATGCTGTGCGCATTGGTTATGTCAATACGGACCGTATATTTCGTGAGGCCAATACGGCTAAAGCTGCACAAGCTAAGTTGGAGCAAGAGTTTGCCAAACGCGAAAAAGACCTTGTTGACATTGGCAACACCTTGAAAACGGCCTCCGACAAGTTAGAGCGTGAAGCGCCCACTTTGTCAGAGGCGCAACGCAACAGCCGTCAAAAGCAGCTGGTCGATCAAGACCGTGATTTTCAACGTAAGCGCCGCGAGTTCCAGGAAGACCTGAACGCACGCAAAAATGAAGAATTGCAACAGGTGCTGGAACGTGCCAACAAGGTCGTCAAAACCGTGGCTGAGGCTGAAAAGTACGATGTGGTGTTGCAAGAGGCCGTCTACATCAACCCCAAGCTCGACATCACTGAAAAAGTGATCAAGGCGCTTAACGCTGCCAAGTAAGCGTGGCCCAAGTCAGCCTGGCATTCGAGCTGGCCCACATTGTTGAGGCACTTGGCGGACAACTTCATGGTGATGGCGCTTTGCAGATTGACGGTTTGGCACCTCTCGAATCTGCCAGCGCAGGGCAGTTAAGTTTCCTCAGTCATCCCAAATACCAATCCCAATTGGCACGCTCGCAGGCGGGCTGTGTCATTGTTGCCCCGGCCTTTGAGGCGATGGCCTGCGAGCGCGGTGCCTGCATCGTCACCGACCAACCCTACCTCTACTTTGCCCGCCTCACCCAGTGGTGGAAGCGCCAGCACGCCCGCCCTGTGGTGCAGCGCATCCATCCCAGTGCGGTGGTTGATGCTGATGCGATGGTGCATCCCTCGGCCACCATTGGCCCGCTTTGCGTGGTTGAGCGCGGTGCACGGGTAGGGGCCGATACCATCCTCAAGGCCAGGGTTTTTTTGGGTGAAGACTGCAATGTGGGTCAACGCTGCATCCTCCATGCAGGCGTGGTGATCGGAGCCGATGGTTTTGGTTTTGCGCCTGATGCAGAGCAGGGTGGGCGTTGGGAAAAAATCGAGCAACTCGGTGCCGTCGTGATTGGTGACGATGTCGAAATCGGTGCTAATACCTGTATTGACCGAGGTGCGCTGGGCAACACTGTGCTGGAAGATGGGGTCAAGCTCGATAACCTGGTGCAAATTGGTCACAACGTCCATATTGGCAAGCACAGCGCTTTGGCGGGCTGTGCAGGTGTCGCGGGCAGCGCCAAAATTGGTGCCCACTGCACCGTGGGTGGGGGTGCGATTGTGCTGGGCCACCTGAGTCTGGCCGATCACGTCAATATTTCCGCTGCTACCGTGGTCACCCGAACCATTATCAAACCAGGGCACTACACCGGTATGTTCCCCATCGACGACAATGCCGCCTGGGAAAAAAACGCGGTCACGCTGCGTCAGTTGTATGCACTGCGTGAGCGTGTTAAAGCCCTTGAAAAAACGCTGGCAACAACGGTAGCAAAGCCCTCTGAAAATAATTAAAACTGCTGTAAGCCCTGTAGCTTATGCATATTCAGCTATTCATTTTGCATTGAGATCACCACCATGATGGACATTCACCAAATCTTGAAATCCCTGCCGCACCGCTACCCATTTTTGCTGGTGGACCGTGTCTTGGAGATGGAAAAAGGCAAGTACATCAAAGCGCTTAAAAACGTCACGATCAACGAACCCTTTTTCGTCGGCCACTTCCCGCATCGCCCAGTCATGCCAGGTGTTTTAATGCTAGAGGCCTTGGCTCAAGCGGCTGCCTTGCTGTCTTTTGCGACAGCGGATATGTTGCCTGATGACAAAACCGTCTACTACTTTGCAGGCATTGACAATGCACGTTTCAAGCGCCCGGTGGAGCCCGGTGACCAGTTGATGTTGGAGGTGGAACTGGATCGCCATAAAGCCGGCATCTACAAGTTCAAGAGCCGCGCCAAGGTGAACGAGCAGATCGTTGCCGAAGCTGATCTCATGTGCACCATGCGCCGCATTCCGTGAGGTGAGCATGGCCAGCCACGCTTCCAGCCATACCTATATCCATCCTACGGCCTTGGTGGATGCTCGCGCTGAGATCGACAGCAGCGTCACCATTGGCCCCTACACCGTCATTGGTCCCCATGTTAGGGTGGGGCAGGGGACGCGGATCGGTGCCCATTGCGTGGTCGAAGGGCGTACCACCATTGGTTGCCATAACGAGATTTTTCAGTTCAATTCCATCGGTGCCATTCCCCAAGACAAAAAATACGCGGGCGAGCCGACGGCGTTGGTGATCGGTGACCACAACACCATCCGCGAGTTTTGCACCTTCAACCTGGGCGTGCCCGCTGCGGGTGGCATCACCCGTGTGGGCAACCACAACTGGATCATGGCCTACACCCACGTGGCCCATGACTGCCAGATCGACGACCACACCACCTTGGCCAACAACACCACGCTAGGGGGGCACGTCCATCTGGCCGATGGAGTCACTATCGGCGGTTTGACGGGCATCCACCAGTTCGTCAAAGTTGGAGCTTTTGCGATGGTGGGTTTTGCCAGTGCTGTATCGCAAGACGTCCCACCCTACATGATGGTGGACGGCAACCCGCTTGCCGTGCGCGGTATCAACAGCGTGGGCCTGCGTCGGCGTGATTTTTCGGCCGCCCGCATAGCCACCGTCAAGCAGATGCACAAACTGCTGTACCGTGAGGGCAGAACCTTGGTTGATGCCCAGGCCGCCATTGCAGCCCTGCCCGTTATCGCCAGCGACGATGCAGAAGCCACCAAGGCGACGGCAGACATTGCGTTGATGCACAACTTCCTCGCTATGGCTGAGCGTGGCATTGCAAGATAAAACGGATTCGCCCCGGTTTGCCCTGGTAGCGGGTGAACCCTCGGGCGACTTGCTTGCGGGCCTGTTGCTTGACGGCATGCGCGAGCGCTGGCCCCGTCTGCAAGCCAGTGGGATCGGTGGCCCGCAGATGGTGCAGCGCGGTTTTCAGGCCTGGTGGCCACAGGCACTGCTGGCTGTACGTGGCTATGTCGAAGTGCTGCCTCATCTGCACAAATTGCTGCGCATACGCCGTGCTTTGGGTGACAAGCTGCTGGCCAATCCACCGGATGTGTTCATTGGCATCGACGCACCAGATTTCAATTTTGACCTGGAAGCGCGTCTCAAAGCGGCCCACATTCCCACTGTGCATTTCGTCAGTCCCTCATTCTGGGCGTGGCGGGCCAACAAACTACCCAAGCTCAAGCGCAGTGCGGACCACGTGCTCTGTATTTTCCCGTTCGAGCCGGCCTTGCTGGCCGCACACGGCATTGCTGCCACCTATGTTGGCCACCCCTTGGCCCGCGTGATTCCCCTGGTACCAGACCGTGCCAGTGCTCGAGCGCGGCTCGGCTTTGCGGCCGATGATCTGGTGCTGGCGGTGCTGCCAGGCAGTCGCCACAGTGAGATTAAGCATCTGGCGCTCAGATTTTTTCAAGCAGCAGCCCTTGTCAAACATACATACTCTGCTATTAAATTAGTAGTTCCTGCCTTGCCTGCATTGCGCTTGGACATCCAGCGAGCGGCATGTCTTGCGGGTGTCGACGAGGCGTTGACGCTGTTGGATGGTCAATCCCACACCGCACTCGCGGCCTGCGACCTGACGTTGATTGCCAGCGGCACCGCCACGCTAGAGGCGGCGCTGTTCAAGCGGCCGATGGTGATTGCCTACAACATGC
>Ga0213847_1001497_pt1 | contig 9865 bp, 18 predicted proteins | sample EEC_MetaT_FD_165035 | JGI IMG/M metagenome (GOLD analysis project Ga0213847, IMG submission 165035) | Metatranscriptome of freshwater microbial communities from pre-fracked creek in Pennsylvania, United States - EE:C (Metagenome... | ecosystem: Environmental > Aquatic > Freshwater > Creek...
TGACTCGCAGGCCACCATAGAGTCAATCTTGTCACAGTCACGCCAACACAATCCTGAGACAGGTATCACAGGCATACTTTGTTACAGCGGTGATATTTTTTTACAAGCAATAGAGGGGGGACGCTCTGCTGTCAGCGAACTGTACAACCACATCTCTAAAGATCCAAGACATAAAGACGTTGTCTTGCTTCATTACGAAGAAATCATCGAACGCCGGTTTGGTGGGTGGACAATGGGTCAAGTCAATATGTCAAAGCTAAACACCACTATTTTGATGAAATACTCTGAAAAAGCGGAGCTTAATCCCTACTTGGTGTCCGGAGTCGTTTCACTGGCTTTGCTTGAAGAACTAATGGCTACCGCGTCTATCATCGGACGAGCATAAAAGAAAAACCGTTTACTAATCACTAGTAAACGGTTTTCTTGTTTGGTTGCGCGAGTAGGATTTGAACCTACGACCTTTGGGTTATGAGCCCAACGAGCTACCAGGCTGCTCCATCGCGCGTCAAATTGGTATGTAAGTATTATAAATAATTACTTACAATAAGTCAATATATATTGAGCTTATTTATGCTGCATCTACAACTGCAGAAGCATCAGGACGGTCAACAAGCTCAACATACGCCATAGGTGCATTATCGCCTTGGCGAAAACCCATTTTCAAGATGCGTGTATAGCCACCTGGACGCGTTTGGTAACGAGGCCCAAGGATAGCAAATAATTTAACAACGCTATCCCGATCGCGTAAGCGATCAAAAGCTAAGCGCTTATTTGCGAGTGTTGGATTTTTAGCCAATGTAATCATTGGTTCAACAACACGGCGTAGCTCTTTAGCTTTAGGTAGTGTTGTTTTAATAGCCTCATGCTCAATCAATGAGTTCATCATGTTTTGCAACATTGCTAATCGATGTGAGCTAGTTCTGTTTAGTTTACGTAATCCAAGTCCGTGACGCATAGAGATTCCTTTTATTTGTTATTAAAAGCACAGCCGTGCAAGGTACTGTACAGTGAGTAGTTTTGAAGTACTAAGTATCTTAATTGTCGCCTAAGCCTGCTGGTGGCCAGTTTTCAATCTTCATACCTAATGTGAGACCGCGAGATGCGAGAACCTCTTTAATCTCATTCAAAGATTTACGACCAAGATTCGGCGTCTTAAGCAAGTCATTTTCAGACCGCATAACCAAATCACCAATGTAGTAAATATTTTCTGCCTTTAAGCAGTTCGCAGAACGAACTGTTAGCTCTAATTCATCCACGGGACGAAGTAGAACTGGATCATAATTCTGAGCATTTGCTCTGGTTGAACCTGCTGGTGGCGCATCAAATGCGCTTAGTTCAGCACCTTCTAATTGAGCAAATACAACTAATTGTTCAACCAATATTTTAGCAGATGCACGTACAGCCTCTTCAGCCGTCAAAATACCATTCGTTTCAATTTCCAAAACCAACTTATCCAAATCCGTGCGCTGCTCTACGCGAGCACTTTCAACTTTATAGCTTACACGTTTAACAGGTGAAAACGAAGCATCCATGATGATACGACCAATTGATTGGACAGGATCCTCACCGTACCGACGGATATTGCCTGGAACATACCCTCGTCCAGATTCAACCTTCACTTGCATATCGAGTTTTCCACCTTGCGATAGGTTGGCGATAACATGATCAGGATTCAAAATTTCTACGTCATGTGGTGTCTGAATATCTGCCGCTGTTACAGGACCTACACCATCTTTACGTAAGCTAAGGGTCACTTCTTCACGATTATGAAGCTTAAACACAACGCCTTTAAGGTTCAAAAGCATTGTGACGACATCTTCTTGAACACCATCAATAGATGCATACTCATGTAAAACGCCAGAAATAGTTACTTCAGTTGGCGCAAAACCTTGCATTGAAGAAAGCAAAACACGGCGAATTGCATTTCCCATCGTGTGGCCAAAGCCGCGCTCAAAAGGCTCTAGCGTGACTTCTGCTCGGTTTGTCTCCAACTGCGTGACTTGAATATTTTTTGGCTTGAGCAAGTTATTTTGCATGGATTAACCTTTATAAATTGTTCTTTATGTGCTTAAAAATAGGTACTTCGGATATCTTCTCACCGAAAAACGCAGGTTGAGAAAGATATCCGACAGGGCTTCGGCAAACAATGCAAAAGCCAGCAATTTTAACGTGAGTACAACTCGACGATCAAAGACTCATTGATATCGGCACCAAATTCATCGCGATCTGGGCATTTTTTAAATGTACCCTCCGCCTTTTCGATACTCACATCTACCCAAGCAGGAAGGCCGATTTGTGTAGCAAGTTGCAGAGCTTCAGCAATGCGCAATTGCTTTTTAGATTTTTCACGAACCGAAACTAAATCACCAACCTTCACCATGCTCGATGGAATATTGACGGATTGACCATTAACCAAAATTGCCTTATGGGAAACCAGCTGGCGTGCTTCAGCACGTGTTGATGCAAAACCCATACGATACACAACATTGTCTAAACGAGATTCAAGGATAGACAATAGATTAGCGCCCGAATTCCCCTTGCGGCGATCGGCTTCTTCGAAGTAGCGACGGAATTGACGCTCTAAAATTCCATACATACGCTTAACTTTTTGTTTTTCGCGCAGCTGCAAACCAAAATCTGAAGTTCTTTGACCAGATGTACGGCCATGCTGACCAGGTTTAGAGTCAAATTTTGCTTTATCACTGATCGAACGACGAGCGCTCTTTAAAAATAAATCAGTACCTTCACGACGGGAAAGTTTTGCCTTAGGGCCTAAGTAACGTGCCACGTTTATTCCTTTATATATTTATCTACTACCGTTTCCGATAGGAGCTAGGCTAAATTAGCCTAGCGGTGGTCTTGATTATGAAAATTAAATACGACGACGTTTTTGGGGACGGCAACCATTGTGTGGAACAGGCGTCACGTCTGCAATTTGATTGATACGAATTCCAAGAGCAGCGAGTGCACGAACAGAAGATTCGCGACCAGGTCCTGGACCTTTGATCTCAACATCAAGATTCTTAATACCCTGCTCTTGCGCAGCACGTCCAGCAACTTCTGAGGCGACCTGGGCAGCAAAAGGCGTAGACTTGCGTGAACCTTTAAATCCTTGACCACCAGATGAAGCCCACGAAAGTGAATTACCTTGACGATCAGTTATCGTAATAATTGTGTTGTTAAATGACGCATGAACATGCGCAATTCCGTCCGCAATATTTTTACGAACTTTTTTACGAACTCGTTGTGATGCAGAATTTGATGGTGCTTTTGCCATAAGATTTCTCGTTTAGTTGGTTTATTATTTAACAAAAATTAAATATTATTTTTTAAGCGACTGCGCTGCTTTACGCGGACCTTTACGAGTCCTCGCATTGGTACGTGTACGCTGGCCACGCATAGGCAAACCACGACGGTGACGAAATCCGCGGTAGCATCCAATGTCCATTAATCGCTTAATGTTCATGGTTGTTTCGCGACGCAAATCACCTTCAATTGTGAATAATGCGATTTGATCACGTATTTTCTCTAAATCACCATCGGTAAAGTCTTTGACTTTTTTGGAATAAGCGATTTCACATGCTTCGCATATTTTACGCGCGCGAGTGCGACCAATGCCGAAAATAGCTGTTAAACCGATTTCAGCGTGCTGATGCGGTGGTATGTTAATGCCTGCAATACGTGCCATATAAATCCTCTTTAATCTATGTAAACCTAATTAACCTTGACGTTGTTTATGGCGTGGGTCTGTACAAATAATACGAACCACACCTTTACGACGTATAACTTTGCAGTTACGGCAAATTTTCTTGACTGATGCTGAAACCTTCATTTATTACTCCTGATATACAAATATATAAGTGATTATTAAATCACTTCGCTCTAAACACAATTCTTGCTCTCGACAGGTCATAGGGCGTTAACTCTACTGTAACTTTATCACCAGGCAAAATTCGTATGTAGTGCATTCTCATCTTACCGGATATATGACCCAAAACAATATGGCCATTTTCCAATTTCACCCTAAACGTAGCATTAGGCAAATTCTCAAGAATTTCACCCTGCATTTGTATTACATCATCTTTAGACATCTAGTTATAGTTTTTATTTATTGCTTAAATGGAAGTTTTAAAGCTTGATTTTTTTAACAATGATTCATACTGTTGGCTCATCAAATAATTTTGCACTTGAGCCATGAAATCCATTGCTACGACGACGACAATCAACAATGAAGTTCCACCAAAATTGAATGGGACATTGTACTTCAAAATCAAAAACTCTGGGATCAAGCACACCACTGTAATGTAGATAGCACCAGATACAGTTAAACGAATCAGTATTTTATCAATGAATCTAGCTGTCTGATCACCCGGCCTAATTCCAGGCACGAAGCCCCCGCTTTTCTTTAAATTTTCAGCAGTTTCCTTACTGTTAAAAACCAAGGCTGTGTAAAAGAAACAGAAAAATACAATAGCTAAAGCGTAAAGTAAAACGTAAATAGGCTGTCCGGGCGTCAATGCTGAAGCAATGTCCTTAAGCCAACGCATCGACTCACCTGTACTAAACCAACCAACAATAGTTGCCGGCAACAAAATGATTGATGATGCAAAAATCGGGGGAATTACACCGGCCATATTAAGTTTTAGTGGCAAATGTGACGATTGCCCACCATACACTTTATTGCCTTGTTGACGCCGAGCATAGTTAACTAAAATTTTACGCTGTCCACGCTCAATAAATACGACTAAGTACGTTAAACCTACAACCAACATAGAAATTAAAAGCGCAACAATAATACTCATTGAGCCGGTTCTTACTAATTCCAATAATCCTGCAACAGCACTAGGAAAACCAGCAGCTATTCCAGCAAAAATAATAATAGAAATACCATTGCCTAATCCACGCTCCGTAATTTGCTCACCCAGCCACATCAAAAATATTGTACCAGCTGTTAAACTCACTATCGCTGACATTCTAAATGTGAAGCCCGGATCCAGTACTAAACCCGACTGGCTTTCGAGAGCCAAGGCGATACCCAGTGATTGAAAAGTTGCCAGTATCAATGTTGCATATCTTGTGTACTGAGTTATCCTTCTTCTGCCAGACTCACCTTCTTTTTGAAGTTGTTGAAAATGCGGAATTACATATTGAAACAACTGAAATACAATCGAAGCTGAAATGTAAGGCATAATGCCTAGTGCAAAAATTGAGAATCGAGATAGAGCACCGCCGGAAAACATATTAAATAAACTTAATATGCCACCTTGTTGATCTTTAAATAATTTTTGCAATGCCACTGGATCTATACCAGGAACAGGTATATGTGAACCTACCCTATAAACCAGTAGAGCAAGCAAAAGAAATATCAAGCGACTTTTGAGATCGCCATATTTATTACTTTTTAAGGCAGCATTCGCAGAAGTTACCACGTCTCAACCTTTTAGCTTAATGTTCCGCCAGCCGCTTCAACCGCAAGCTTTGCTTTAGCTGTAGCACCTATTCCAGTCAATTTGATTGCAGCAGTTAAGACGCCAGTATTAATAACCTTGACAACCTTGATCATTTCGCCAACTAAACCCGCTTGCTTCAAAGTCAAAATATCAACCTCAGATGCACCAAGTGCCTGCAGAGAGGTTAATGTGACTTCAGCGTTAAACTTCAGCGTTGTTGATTTAAATCCACGCTTAGGCAATCTTCTGTGCATTGGCATTTGACCACCCTCAAAGCCCACCTTATGGTAGCCACCTGAACGTGATTTTTGCCCTTTATGCCCTCGTCCTGCGGTTTTACCCAAACCAGAACCTATGCCACGGCCTACACGGCGTTTTGCATGCTTGGCTCCTGCAGCGGGAGAAATTGTATTTAATTCCATGTCTATCACCTTATCTCGTATTAGAGAACTTTGACCAAGTAGCTGATCTTGTTAATCATGCCGCGAACGGCAGCCGTATCTTGTAATTCACTGAAGCTGTTAAGCTTACGCAAACCCAAACCACGCACTGTTGCACGGTGCGACTCTTTGCAACCGATAGGGCTGCGAACAAGTTGCAATTTCACTGTAGCTGCTGTTGTCATAATCTAAACCTTAAGCGAATATTTCTTCCACTGTTTTGCCGCGTTTTGCAGCAACTTCAGAGGGTGTTGTTGATTTTTTAAGTGCATCAAGTGTCGAACGCACTAAATTGTAAGGATTGGTCGATCCATGGCTTTTTGCCACAACATCTGTGATCCCCATGACTTCAAACACAGCACGCATAGGACCTCCGGCAATAATGCCAGTTCCTTTGGGTGCATAAGCAAGCATCACATTTGAAGCACCATGCTGACCCATCACCGTATGGTGAACTGAACCATTTTTAAGCGACACTTTAATCATGTTGCGACGTGCTTGCTCCATTGCTTTCTGTACTGCAACCGGCACCTCTTTAGTCTTACCCTTACCCATACCAACACGACCATCGCCATCACCAACAACAGTCAATGCTGCAAATCCCAAAATACGACCACCCTTAACCACTTTTGTGACGCGGTTAATTGCAATCATCTTTTCACGCAGACCATCATCATTCGCATCAGCTGGTTTTGCTTGTATTTTTGCCATTTTTAATTCCTTTGATACTGTAGGGAAGCTTAGAACTGCAAACCAGCAGCACGTGCAGCTTCAGCCAACGCTTTAACTCGCCCATGATAAGCAAATCCAGCACGATCGAATGCAACACGCTCGACACCAGCAGCCTTTGCTTTTTCAGCAATCGCAGTACCTATGGCGGCCGCCGCAGTTGCAGTTGCACCCTTGCCAGAAGCACCGAGTGCCGTACGCATCGCCAACTGAACGGTTGAAGCCGAAGCCAAAACTGACGTGCCATCAGCAGAAGTAACAGTTGCATACATATGCAAGTTGGTTCTGTTAACGGATAGACGAGCAATACCTTGTTTCGCAATACGAATACGAGTTTGTCTTGCGCGACGTAGACGCTGTTCTTTTTTTGTCAACATCATGTCATTCCTTATTTCTTCTTAGTCTCTTTGAGCGTAATACGCTCATCGATATAACGAATACCCTTGCCTTTATATGGCTCAGGCGAACGTACTGCACGAATTTCAGCAGCTATTTGACCCACGCGCTGACGATCAGCACCTTTAATCACAATTTCAGTAGGTGTAGGCGTCTCAACCTTAATACCTTCTGGCATATCAATATTAACGGGATGAGAATAACCAACCGCCAAATTTAGCTTCGAACCTGTCGCTTGAGCCTTATAACCGACGCCAACGAGACTCAATTTTTTCTCAAAACCTTTGCTAACACCAATAATCATGTTATTGACCAATTGACGTAGCGTTCCACTCATAGCGTTAGCACCACGTGAGGCATCAACAGGCGTAAAGCTTATTTTTCCAGCCTCATTCGCAACCACCACCGAAGCATGTTGATTTAAACTCAAGGTACCACCTGTACCTTTAACACTAATAATGTTATCTTTAAAACCGATTTCCACACCTGCAGGAACGGTTACGGGCATTTTTCCAACTCTGGACATTTTGTGCTACCTCTCTTTAAGCTACGTAGCAAAGCACTTCACCGCCAACGCCGTTTGCACGAGCCTTGCGATCAGTCATGACGCCTTTTGGTGTTGTAACAATTGCTACACCCAAACCATTCATCACCTGCGGAATTGCTTCGGAACCTTTGTAGACACGCAAACCAGGACGGCTTACACGCTCAATACGCTCGATCACTGGACGCCCAGCGTAATATTTCAAAGCTATTTCCAATTCAGACTTACCATCTTCGGATTTGACTTTAAAACCATCAATATAACCCTCATCGGCTAACACTTGGGCAATAGCAACCTTCACTTTAGATGAAGGAACGCGCACAATAGTTTTGGCTACCGCTTGCGCATTACGAATGCGTGTTAACAAATCGGCAATAGGATCGCTCATGCTCATAATTTGTTCTCCTGATTACCAACTGGCTTTAGTAATGCCAGGGATTTCCCCAACAAAAGCCATTTCACGAATCTTGGCACGAGCCAAGCCGAATTGCCTGAAGGTGCCGCGCGGACGTCCAGTTAACTCACAGCGGTTACGCTGACGAGTCGGATTTGCGTTGCGGGGCATCTTCTGCAAAGCCAAGCGCGCTGCCGCACGCTCATCTTCTGTCTTTTTTGCATCTTTTGATGCAGCCTTGTACTCAGCATATTTGGCTGCGAATTTAGCAACCAAATTATCACGCTTGAGTTCACGTTGGATTAATGCTTGTTTAGCCACAGGTACACCTTAGTTCTTGAAGGGGAAACGGAAACCAGACAACAGCGCCTTGCACTCTTCATCCGTCTTCGCAGTCGTGGTAATACTGATATTCAATCCGCGCAAGGCATCCACCTTGTCGTATTCAATTTCAGGGAAAATGATTTGCTCTTTGACGCCGATGTTGTAATTACCACGACCATCAAATGCTCGGCCAGATATACCACGGAAGTCACGCACACGAGGCAGCGCAATCGTCACAAAACGATCCAAAAACTCATACATTTGCACACCACGAAGCGTCACCATACAGCCAATTGGCAAATCCTGACGAATCTTAAATCCAGCGATAGCTTTTTTCGCCTTGGTAATAACCGGTTTCTGACCTGCAATTTTTGTCAAATCCGAAACCGCATTATCCAAAATTTTCTTATCAGCCACAGCCTCACCAACACCCATATTCAACGTAATCTTCGTCAAACGAGGAACCTGCATCGGCGATGTATATCCAAACTTAGCAACCAACTCTGGCGCTAATTTTTCACGGTAAATTTGTTGTAAACGTGCCATTTATCTCAACCTCACGCAGATTTCTTAGCAGGAACGACCGACTTGATCTCTTCACCGCTAGATTTATAAGTACGCACTCGGGTACCATCCGCCAACGTTTTGATACCAACACGATCAGCCTTACCAGTTGCCGCATTGAAAATCGCCACATTAGATTGATGAATAGGCATTGTTTTATCAACAATTCCACCCACCACATTTTTCATCGGGTTTGGCTTAGTGTGCTTTTTTGCAACATTAACACCCTCAACCACGATATGACTATCATCTGCACGAGAAACAACAAATCCACGCTTGGATTTATCTTTTCCGCACAAAACAATGACTTCGTCACCAGTTTTAATTTTATTCATGCTTTTGACCTTATAAAACTTCAGGCGCCAAAGACACGATCTTCATGAACTTTTCAGTTCGCAATTCACGCGTAACTGGTCCAAAAATTCGAGTGCCGATAGGCTCTAGTTTTGCATTTAATAACACAGCAGCATTACTATCGAACTTCACCAAAGAACCGTCAGCGCGACGAATTCCTTTAGCAGTCCGAACAACTACAGCACTGTAGATCTCGCCTTTTTTGACGCGACCACGTGGAGCGGCCTCTTTAATGCTTACCTTAATGACATCGCCTACGCTAGCGTAGCGACGCTTGGAGCCACCGAGCACCTTAATGCAAAGCACAGATTTAGCACCTGTGTTGTCGGCAACCTCTAGTCGAGATTCTGTTTGGATCATTTTATCTGTTTTCCCAACTTGTACTGGACACCCAGTTAGTCTTGGTCTCGTTGTTGACAATTGCAATCTGCACTAAACAGACTACTTTCATCGCCCTTGAGCTGATATCGCGGCTAAAAACCATTTCCTATCCGCGACAGCCTTCGATTATGCCATGCTTTTATCTCGTCAGTCAACTATTGTGTTAAATTATTTTTTATTTCCTGCAATGACGCAGGGTCCATGATGCAACCCGTTTGCAGCGCGGGATTGATTCGCTTGTTCATTCCCGATAAAACCTTACCTGCACCGCACTCTATCACCGCATCCA
>Ga0213847_1239166_pt1 | contig 9550 bp, 7 predicted proteins | sample EEC_MetaT_FD_165035 | JGI IMG/M metagenome (GOLD analysis project Ga0213847, IMG submission 165035) | Metatranscriptome of freshwater microbial communities from pre-fracked creek in Pennsylvania, United States - EE:C (Metagenome... | ecosystem: Environmental > Aquatic > Freshwater > Creek | place...
CCCTGAGTTATAAATTTATATTCTGAAAGTCAAAAAAAGCGCCTTGGCGCTTTTTTTGACTTATCAATTAACGGCATTCACTTGGTGCAAAACGAGCGGGAAGTGTCGCTGCAACAGTTGGAGCAGGGGATACAACGAGTGCAACCGTTGCTGAGTTGCATTGCCATTTGGTCGAATCAGTTGGAGGTGTGAATGCCGCAGTAGCATCAGGCAATGCCGTACCTGAGTTGGCTGTGCCAGCAGCACCACCTGTGTAAGGAACAAACACCAATGTGCCATTACCTGCACGTGCTGTTGTAGTAACCGTAATTTGACCCGTGGCCGCAGCAATACCAATTGATGTCAAATTAGGGCTGGCGGTTGGGCTGGTATATCCGGCGCCGTAACCGGCTGCGCTGTTCTTACCTGTCGCAAGAATATCAGCGACGCTCAATTTGGCCGCAGATGTAGCGACCATGCCTTCAGAAACGCGGGCACGTACGGTGTAATCCTGGTAAGCAGGCAACGCGACCGCCGCCAAAATACCAATGATCGCGACAACGATCATCAATTCGATCAGGGTAAAACCCTTTTGTAAAGAACGTTTCATGAAAACTCCTAGAGGTTAAAAAATGAGAAGCGAGAACTTAACATCTATCAAGATGCGTGCCAACTCCGAAAGTCGGGTGCAAGAGGCCTAGAAGGACTGTTTTTGTACCGTTAAGACTGAGGATAGCGAGTTGACTGACATATTTGTCGCTCTGTTCGGTAAAGTAACCAAGGGAAGGGAGCAAAGTTGTCGCCAAAGGCATCCCTACTTGATACACACCGATCGCACTTGTTTTAAATCCGTCAATCCCAGCATGATTTTCTCCATGCCATCCATTTTCAAGGTGCGCATTCCGGCTTCGACAGCTGCCGAGAAAAGCTCCGCCACTCTGGCGCGTTCTTGGATGAGTTTTTTGGCGGCATCGTCTGCAATCAGCAATTCATGCAGGCCTAAACGGCCTTTGTAGCCTGTCATATTGCATTTGTCGCACCCGACTGCGCGGTAAAACTGCAACTGGCCGTTGTGACCGTAAAGCTGTACCCAGCTGTCGCGCAGCTTTTGTGCTTCGCCTGCTGCGTCGTGTGTCCAGGCAATGGTGTGCCGCAACTCATCGGCGTATTCGGCGATAAAGCTGCGCAGCTCGGATTCTTCAGGGGTGTACTGCTGCTTACAGTCGCACAGTTTTTTTGCCAAGCGTTGGGCCAAGATGCCTAACAGTGCATCGGCAAAGTTAAAGGGATCCATGCCCATGTCAAGCAACCGGGTGATGGATTCAGGCGCTGAGTTGGTGTGCAGGGTTGAAAAGACCAGATGCCCGGTGAGGGAAGCTTCAACACCCATCGAGACAGTTTCTTTGTCGCGCGACTCGCCCACCATGATGATGTCGGGATCCGCACGCAAGAAGGCGCGCATCACGAGGGCGAAGTCTATGCCGGCCTTTTTATTGATCTGAACTTGGCGCAATCCTTTCTGGGTGATTTCAACGGGATCTTCTGCTGTCCAGATTTTGGTGTCTGGTGTATTGAGAAACTTGAGGATGGAATGCAGTGTGGTTGTCTTACCTGAGCCTGTGGGGCCACACACATAAAACAGGCCATAGGGTTTGGTGATCGTTTTTTCCAGACGGGCTCTGTTATGGGGGGTAATGCCCAGTTTATCCAAGGGTATAGGCTCGCCTGCCGCCAAAATACGCATCACTACATCTTCCACACCACCGGAGGAGGGAATGGTGGCAACACGCAATTCGATGTCCAAGGGACCATACTTTTTGAATTTGATCTTGCCATCTTGCGGTTTGCGTTTTTCTGAGATGTCCAGATCGCACATGATTTTCAAGCGCGTGGCCATCGCTTGCCGAAAGTGCGAGGGCACTTCAATATAGGGCATCAAAGTGCCATCAATCCTAAAACGGATGCCTGTTTTGCCTTTGCCCGGCATGGGTTCAATATGGATGTCGGAGGCTTTTTGGTTGTACGCGTCGATGATGACTTTGTTGACAAATTTTACGAGTTCATTGTCCGCTGCTGCAGACTCCAGTGTGCCTTCGCTGTTGTCACTGCTGTCGTCCGCAGGAGACAGGTCAGCCAACATTTGATCGATCGAGCCGCTTTCTGAACCTGCTTCGTAGAGTTGACTCACGGTCACCTGAAATTCAGCAAAGGTCGTAACGCTGTAGATGAACTGCGTAATACGCGGAAAAACTTGCGCTACGATCCGCGATCCGCGTACGGCTTCAGGGTCCAGGCACATCACGGCCAAACCTTGGGCGGTTTCTTCCAGAGGAATCCAACCGTGCTCTTCAATAAAGTCACGCTTTAATTTGCCATGCAAGGCTTCAATACGGCTTCTGCTGCGTTCTGCCGCAGCATAAGGGACGCCAAAAAAACGAGATAACGAGAGACCTATCTGCGACAGTGCAATGTGGTGCTGCACGACCAAGACCTGCTCCATCGGTTTGTTGTCGGTGCGTGCTTGCTGTTCGCTCGCCATGAGCTGTGCAACGGTGATCAGCCCTGTAGAAACCAACCCGTCATAGCGTGTGGCTTTGCGACGGCGGTCTTCGTCTGCTTTGAGCACACGCTGGCGAATGGCTGTGGCCAATGTTTTACACAGTTGCGAGGCACGGTCAACATCGTGGCTTCTGAAAGCATGATCCCGTTTATTGTTAATAAGTTGGAGTACGCCATAAAGCACGTCGTCTGCTTGTCCGCTTTGTGTGCTTTTGTGGATGATGGGCAATACCATCACTTGCTTGGTACGGTAGCCTGAGCGACGGTCTACTTCTTGCAAAAAATTCAGGGAGGGATCGATTTTCCGAAGAGCCAATTCATCGTACACATCGGTGATGTTCAGCACTTTTTGGCTGAAAGCGACAAAACCTGCCAAGCTCTGAGGGCTGATCGGGAGCTTTAAATCGCGGCTGGTATTCAGGCCAATTTTGATTTTGGAGATGATGGCGGTACGGTCTTCGTTCACGGCATACAGTGTCATCCTGTCGGCGTTGAACAGCGTGCAGATGTCATTGCTGACTTCGAGCATCAACTGATCGAGGTTGTCCGTATCGTGAATAAGGGTTGTGACAACTTGCAACTGCCGAAAGAAGGCAGCCTCTGATGCGGGGTCACGCAGTTCTTTGGGATAACTCCCCGGGGGCGGTGGCAGATTCAAAGCTCAAACTCCTGGCCTGCTCGTAACCACCGTATATCGTGTCGAGGGTGAATGGGCTGAGGGATGATGGCATCAGGCTGCTGTATCTCCGTCATGATTTGCTCTGTTTCCGCAGGTTTGGTATGGGTTATGTAAATGGGGAAACTGCGGTTTGAGGCAATGTTATCAAGCTCTGCAGCAAGGGCCGAAGGTGAGAGGTGAAGGCTGCGTTTGGCCAAGTCTTTTTCACGGTTGCTGAAGGCCGTTTCAATCACCAACATACCGACGTTCAGTTGTGCCAACCGCGTCCAAAAAGCGGGGTTGCATTCGGTGTCCCCCGTGAAGACCCAACAAGCCGATTGGCCGTGTGACACAGCATAGCCACAAGCGGGCACAGTATGTATCGCGGACATGACTTCGATATGTTTGCCATTGATTGCCAAACACTGCCCGATGCTGATGGTTTGAAAACGGACAAAGGGAGCCTCACGACTGGGTATGCGGGTGAAATCTGGCCATATCACATTGTTAAAAATATGTGCTTGTAAAGCCGCCAACGTACCTGGTAATCCGTAAACCGTGAGGGGGGTGGTGCGTTGCGAGGCAACGGCATCAACCATCAAGGGCAGGGCTGCAACATGGTCAAGGTGCGAATGGGTCAGCATCACGTGATCTACGTCACCCATTTCTGCCAAAGTTAAGTCCCCGACACCTGTACCTGCATCAATCAATACATCACCATCAACCAAAAAAGAGGTAGTGCGGCAGTCTTTGGCAATGGCTCCTGAACAGCCCAGTACGCGAACTTTCATAACGGGTCTTTGTGCCTTGTGAACTTACTTTTATTTGCTGTCGAAGTTGGTGGCACCATCCCAGAGGGGGTCAGGTGGCAGGGCACGAAGCTTGGCAATGCGGTCTGCATACAGATGGTATAGGTATTTGGAGGGGCTACATCGTTGAATAGTTGACATTAATCCATCGCATTGCTGCCAGTCTTGAACCCGGTATGCCTCCAGCATCGTCGACCAAGATGCCAACTCGGTGGCAAACTCTGGACGGGTGGTCTGAGTTCCATCAACCGGTGAATAGATACTGACCGCTTGCTGTTTTCCTTTGACGCGAACTTTGTCCAGCTCTTGCCACGTGAAGTCAGGCGCCGCCGCGCGCGTAGTGGCGCTTACTACGATCTCAACCCCATAGTTTTTAGACAGACCTTCTAACCGGGACCCGAGGTTGACTGCATCACCAATGACGGTGTAGCTGCGCCGGGTGATTGAGCCCATGTCACCGACACACATTAATCCGGTGTTGAGACCAATGCCAATGCCAATTTCAGGCAAACCTTGGGTACGGTGTTCTTCGTTGATGCTTTCTAAGGTTGCTATCATTTCAATAGATGTCTTCACCGCTAATTCGGCATGATTGGGCATATTGACAGGAGCACCCCAGAACGCCATCACACAGTCGCCCATGTATTTGTCGATCGTCCCTCGGTTGGCTCTGATGGTGTTGGTGAGGCGACTGAAAACACTGTTGAGCAAGGCTTGAAGCTGCAGTGGCTCCATTTTTTCGGACATTTTGGTGAAGCCACGCATATCGCAGAACATCACCGTCAGTTCCTTGTTTGCGGCCGTCATGCTGTAGTTGGCAGGATTTTTCACCATTTCTACCACCAACTCAGGTGCCACATAGGAGCCAAAGAGCTGCGCTAACTCACGCTTGGATCGGCTTTCCACAAAGTAGCCGTAGCTCATGTTCAACGCAAAGGCGGCAAAGGCCGTTAGCAAAGCAGAAGCCAGCGGCAGCACAAAACCAAAGTCAAGGTAGAGCCAAAAATTAAGGCCCAGCAATCCGCTCATTACCGCAGCACTGAGCAACACGGCCCGTGGTGCCGATAGCTTGGGCAATGTAAAGGCCAGCAACAAGCCAGAGAGCGCGAGCATGAAGCACTCGTACAGCAAGGTAAAGGCAGGGATTTCTGGAATCTTGTCGTCGAGCAAACCTGATATCACATTTGCATGAACTTCCACGCCAGGAAAAGCTTCACCCACTGGTGTCACACGCAAGTCAGCCATACCAGGGGCAGTGGTTCCTAAGAGAATGATTTTGCCCTGCAAACTTTGCAAAGGCACTTGTTTGGACAGCACGTCTGATGCCGAAACATAACGAAACGATCCACCCTTGGCACCACCTGGCCCGCGAAAAGGAACGCGAACGGCCACTTTTTCGGTGACATAGAAAACTTGGGATTTGGCCGGTCGCTTCAGTTGCACACTTTCTGGCACACCATCTGCCTTCCCCGCCGTTCGCTCGGTACCCAAGGCCAAAGAAAGAGGTGGGTTTCCTGTCTGTGCCCGAAACAATGCCAGTGGTAACGATTCGTAATACTGCCCGTTGTACAGGGCAAGCAGTGGTACCTCGCGCAACAGACCATCTCCGCTCAGAAGTGAGTTAACAAAGCCCGCTCTGGGAGCGGCTTTGGCCAGCGGCGCTATGCTGGCGCCATACCCACTCCATGGTGAAAAATGGCTCTGTTTATCCTCACCCGCATGGCTTGCAATGGCAGGTTGTGGCAGCAAACCTGAGCTTCGACCATCACGGTCACTGGTAAAGTAAAACCCCATAGTGACCGGGCGATGGGTGAGTGACTTGGCAAGTGTGTCGTCATAATCTAGCGAAGATTGAAGCTGGGCCACATGCGCCACAAAGGCACTTTGTTGGCGTAAATCGGTTTGAGCCAATAACTGGAGTTGCTTCAGACCTGAGCTTTCATCGGGTTCTGCAAACACCACCTCGATGCCCAATGCCGCCGCTTTGTAGGTATCGAAAAGGCTATCAACCAAAGCCGCGACTTTGTTACGCCCCCAAGGCCAATGGCCAAGCTCCGCCAAACTTTTTTCGTCAATGTCCACAATGACGATGCGCTCATCAAGTGTCCTCGGCATGGTTGCGTTGAGCCGTGCGTCGTAAATGATCTCATCAAGGCGGTCAACGATTCCGAGGCGAAATGCGCCTGTCGCATGTAAAAATGCTAACAGCAGTGGAATCAGCGTGATGGCAATGCGGTGCCAAGGCTGTGTAGGGTGGCTCATGGCAGCCAGCAATGAAATCAGGTGACCAAAAATTGCATTTTTGTACCCGCAAGCTCAATCACATCACCATCGCTCAGCGTGACCGCCTCATCTCCAAGAACGACACCATTGATGGTTGGTCTGGAGACGCCTTCCACATGCGCAATGACAAACCCGTAGGTACGTTTTGTGATGGCAGCAATGGCGATACCAGGCTTTCCTATCGTTGTGACGACTTTAACCAGCGCTACTTCGCGGCCTGTCGCCACACCAGATATCACTTTGATGGACGCGTTATCAACAGACGGTACCTGTTGGGATTCTTCAATCGGTGCGGTGAACAGTTGATCAACTGATAAAGCGGCCATGCCATTTGACTTTGTTGGGATGACTTTTTCATACCCAAAACTGGCATCATCAATGAATTTGATACGGTATTTGCCAATCTCAACAATATCGTCGTTTTGCAGCAGCTGTTTCTTTACCGCTTTGCCATTGATATAGCTGCCATTGGTACTGTTGAGATCTTCTAAATAAACCTCATTGCCTCCCAGTAGCTGCAATACAGCGTGTTCCCCACTGACTGCCAAGTTGTCAATCACGATGTCGTTGTAGGGGCGTCGTCCTAGTGTGGTGCGTTCTTTAATCAGCTGAACTTCTTTGATGACAACACCGTCGATCGATACGATCATTTTCGGCATAGCCGGCTCCTGTGCCCAGTGGGCGTAAATTGATAACGCTTCATTATTTTCCTAGCAGGCGCGACATAAAGCCACGCTTTTTACTGCCGGCTTGCGCGTGGGCAAGCAGTACAGTGATGTTGTCGCGTCCACCATTGGTGTTCGCTGCGTCAATCAAGCGTTTGGCGCGGTCTTGCAAAGATTCACCCGTGGTCAAAATAGCAGCGATCTGTGCATCTGGCACCATGTCGGTTAATCCATCAGAGCACAGCAGGTAAATATCATCTGCTTCTAAGCCGTGCTCATGTGTTTCCAGCAACACCGTATCTTCCACGCCTAAAGCCCTGGTGACCAGGTTTTTGTTGAGAGAAACAGCCGCTTCTTCAGGGGTGATCAGACCTGCATCCAGCTGCTCTTGCAACAACGAATGGTCTCGCGTAATTTGATACAGCTCACCTGCACGAAAAAGATAACCCCTCGAATCGCCGACATGTCCCACAAGTACCCGTGAATCTTGAAAAACGGCAAAAACCAGTGTCGTGCCCATCCCTGCATACTGGGGGTTGGTATTGGCCGAGTTGTAGATAGCGCGGTTTGCGTTATCTACACAGATCTCCATGGCCCTTTTAATTTCTTTGGCTCCTGCACGTTTACCCACCTCTGAAAGCCAGCGCATCAGCTCGGTTTTGATAAACGTTGTGGCCATGTTCGCTGCGATTTCTCCTGCGTTATAGCCGCCCATGCCATCTGCCAGAATCGCCAAACGTGTGTTGTCATCAAACGCGACGGAGTCTTCGTTGTTATCTCGAAGCAAGCCAGGGTCGGTTTGCGCGCAAAATTCGTAAAGAATCATCGGGGCTTCAGTTTCTTGCATCTGCTTTCAGCGCTCAGCTTTGACGAGAAGGAGGACTATTTGCATCATGGAAATAGGATTATCAGGCAGTGCAGGCACCAGAGGCACACCAGGGCCCCCCAATTGAGTTGACTCTGTTGGATTTCAGTCTACCGCATCACGAAAAACCTATTTTCTTAAGTCCAATACAAAAACCCGGTTTCTGCTGTCGGCCACCGAAGTGACCCGCTGAAACCGGGTTTGGGCAATAGCAGCTGCTGTAACTGTTTACGTGTGTGTATTTCTGGCTTTGGCGGCCAAAGCCTTACCGAGCCCAATGACCACAACCGCACCAACTGCTGCAGCCACGTAATGCAGCCAGGGGCTGGCCTGCAGCACATCTTTGAGTGACACATCACTTACCATGGTTTCGCCACCCACCCAGCCGATCAAGGCTGCACCCAGCACGATGATGACAGGAAAGCGTTCCATCAGTTTGATCATCAGCGTACTGCCGAAAATCACCAAAGGGATGCTGATGGCCAAGCCAACAATCAGCAGGGTCGTGTTGCCTTTGGCCGCAGCAGCAACTGCAATTACGTTGTCCAGGCTCATCACCAAATCGGCGATCAAAATCGTGCGCACCGCGGCCATCAGACTCCCGTGTTCCTTGGAATGGCCTTCCCCCTCGTCGTTTTCAGACAGCAGTTGCACACCGATATACAGCAAGAGTAATCCACCTACTATTTGCAAATACGGCAGCGCTAGCAATTGCACCGCCACTACCGTCAGAACAATCCGAAGCACGACCGCAGCGGCAGAGCCAAAAAATACCGCCTTTTTCTGTTGATCGGGTGGCAATGAACGTGCCGCTAAGGCGATGACCACGGCGTTATCGCCTGACAAAATGATGTTGATCCAGATGATCTTCATCAATCCGATCCAGAATTCGGGGGTAGACAGCATTTCCATAAATTGCTCCTGACTGTGCAGCTACTTGCGCTTATTTGGCTAGTGCTAGTGGCTTAAAACATGGTTGTAAAACTCCCCAAAGGAGCATTACGCAGTACAAAAGTGTAACGGGGCACCAAGGTGCCCCGTTTGCGTAGTTATGCGTAGCTGCGTGTGCAGCAAGCCGTTGCTGTTGTTACAGCATCGCCTTCAATAACTTTGCCATCTCAGACGGGTTGCGTGTGACCTTGAAGCCGCACTCTTCCATCACCGCCAACTTGGCATCCGCCGTGTCCGCACCGCCCGAGATCAGCGCACCCGCGTGACCCATGCGCTTGCCCGCTGGAGCCGTCACACCCGCGATAAAACCCACGATAGGCTTCTTCATGTTGGCTTTGCACCAGCGTGCTGCGTCGGCTTCGTCGGGGCCACCGATTTCGCCGATCATGATGACGGCATCGGTGTCCGGGTCGTCATTGAAGGCGCGCATCACGTCGATGTGCTTCAAACCGTTGATCGGGTCGCCACCAATGCCGACTGCACTGGACTGGCCCAAACCGATTTCGGTCAATTGCGCCACGGCTTCGTAAGTCAGCGTGCCAGAGCGGCTGACCACGCCAATGCGGCCCTTGCGGTGGATATGACCGGGCATGATGCCGATCTTGATTTCGTCAGGCGTGATCAAACCAGGGCAGTTTGGCCCGAGCAGCAGCGTGCGCTTGCCACCAGCGGCTTCTTTGGCCTTCATGCGGTTGCGCAGTTCCAGCATGTCACGAACGGGGATGCCTTCGGTGATGCAGATGGCCAAATCCAAATTGGCTTCCACGGCCTCCCAGATGGC
>Ga0213847_1018458_pt1 | contig 9536 bp, 5 predicted proteins | sample EEC_MetaT_FD_165035 | JGI IMG/M metagenome (GOLD analysis project Ga0213847, IMG submission 165035) | Metatranscriptome of freshwater microbial communities from pre-fracked creek in Pennsylvania, United States - EE:C (Metagenome... | ecosystem: Environmental > Aquatic > Freshwater > Creek | place...
CACAACCGGCTGCGCATGGTGGTGGCGAGCTTCTTGGTGAAGGATTTGGGCATTGATTGGCGCTGGGGCGAGCGTTACTTTGCCACCCACCTGAACGACTTTGACCTGTCCGCCAACAATGGCGGCTGGCAATGGGCCAGCTCCAGTGGCTGTGACGCGCAACCGTACTTCCGCATCTTCAACCCGGTGAGCCAGAGCGAAAAGTTCGATGCCGAGGGTAAATTCATCCGCCGCTACCTGCCGCAACTTGCCCGGCTGCCTAACAACGCCATCCATGCACCGTGGCTGGCACGACCTTTGGAGCTACAAGCAGCAGGTGTGGTGTTGGGCGGGAACTACCCCAAGCCAGTGGTAGACCATAGCGCAGCACGGGAACGGACGCTACAGCGTTACGCGGTTGTCAAAAAAGCGGTTTGAGGCGTTGCTACGCTGTTGGGTCTGCCTGAATCAGCTTGGCGTAACGGCGAACCAGACTCAGCAACTCTTCTTCACCATAGGGCTTACCTAGGTAGTGGTTAATACCAATTTCACCTGCCAGCTGGCGGTGTTTATCAGCCGTGCGTGAACTGATGGTGATGATGGGTAACGCCTTCCAGGCCGCACTAACGCGCACGCTGCGGGCAAGCTCAAAACCATCCATACGTGGCATTTCGATGTCCGAAAGCATCACAGCAGGGAACTCTTCACGCAAACGCTCTAAGGCTTGGATACCGTCGACAGCCAGCACAACACGGTAGCCTTCGCGCTGGAGCAACCGCTGGGTGACCCGACGCACAGTGATGGAATCATCCACCACCAAAACGAGAGGCACTTGGGACAACACAGGCACGGGCGTAACGTAGTCCGCTTGATTGGCGAACTGGGTTGACTGGAATAGTTTGGCTTTAGGCCCATATACCGAGGCCAAGGCAACCGGGTTGTAAATCAACACCACAGCGCCAGAAGCCAGGACAGTCATCCCTGACAAGCCAGGTAAACGTGAAAGTTGTGGGCCTAGATTTTTAACCACAACCTCCTGGTTACCCAAGACTTCATCCACATGCAGAGCAAGGCGCTGCTGTGCACTGCGGAACACCACCACCGAAACAGTCTTAGCGAGCGGCTGATCACTGCGGGCAGATGACTGAAGCAGTGCACCAGACCAGAAGAAGGGAATATCTTCCCCGCCAAAGGAAAAAAGACCACGCGTATACGCTTGATTCAGCTCAGCCAAAGGCGTGCGGCACACTTGCTCAACCACATTTGCGGGCACACCAAATGAGGCGTGACCCGCACGCACCATCACCACTTGAGTGACAGCGGTGGTCAAAGGCAAGACCAGGTTAAACACCGTGCCTTCGCCTTCGTTAGACGACGACTCAATACGCCCACCTAGAGCCAAAACTTCAGAGCGCACCACATCCATGCCGATGCCACGCCCTGACAATTCACTGACCTGGGTTGCAGTAGAGAAACCAGGCGTGAAGATCAAATTGAGGAGATCATCGGACTCTAGCGTTTGATCCACTTGTATCAGACCCAGCGCCAAGGCCTTGTCCAAAATACGGCTACGGTTCAGCCCAGCACCATCATCAGAGAAAGCAATGGAAACATCATTACCCGATTGCTGCAGCTTGATCAAAATTGTGCCAACCGCAGGTTTGCCCGCTGCTGCGCGTTGCGCGGGGGCTTCCACGCCATGTGCAACGGCATTGCGTAACAAGTGCTCAAATGCAGGTGTCATGCGATCAAGCACACCACGGTCCATCTCAATAGACCCCCCCGTGATGTCCAACTTAACCTGCTTGCCCGTATCTTTAGCCGCTTGACGCACCACACGGTAGAGCCGTTCGACAATAGTCTCAAACTCCAGCATACGGGTGCGCAACAAATCACGTTGCAACTCGCGCGTTTGGCGAGCCTGTGCAACCAAATCGGCATCAGCACCATCCAGCGTACGCTGCAAGTTGCGCTGCACTGTCGCCACATCGTTCACTGACTCAGCCATCATGCGGGTCAACTCTTGAACCCGGGTAAAGCGATCGAATTCCAGTGGGTCAAAACTGCGCTCAGTCTCTTTGGTTTGCGCCATGCGCGATTGCATTTGCAACTCGGCTTGCAACTCAATATCACGCAACTGTTGCCGCAAGCGCTCTAAGTTGGCATTAAGGTCACCCAGTGAAGCCCGCAGTTGACCGGCTCCCGCCTCAAGGCGAGAACGGGTCATCATCACTTCCCCAGCTTCGTTGACCATACGGTCGAGCAGTTGCGACCGTATGCGCACGGCCTGACCTGCCGCGGCGCGCACCACCGTGGTAACAATACCTTTGAGGGGGCGTGCCAACGGTGTGACAACTTTGGGTATTGCTTGCGCAGTACCAAGCCATTCCATATCAACTTGGGCCGGCGTTACTGGTGATTCACCTGCATCGGCACCCATGCCGCTTCGGTCCATAGAGACGGCCAGCGCTGCATCAGATTCAAAGGGCGATACATCGGGTACACCTGCAACCTCTATCGGTGCATCTGTCGCGGCAATCGCCGTTCTGTCCAGCAAACGTAGGTTCTCAAAACTGGTTTGCAACACATCGAAGCGGGCCAGTAGCGCTTCAAGATGTACAGCCTCATGCGACAGACCTAGGGCATCGAGTTGCTCAACGGCAGTTTCCATGCGATGAGCACGTTCACCCAGACGCATGGCCCCAGCCAACCTCGCACTGCCCTTAAGCGTATGCAAAACCCGCAAGACCTCTGCCCTGGCACTGCCGTTGTCCGGTCTGGCCATCCACTGACGCAGAGCACCACTCAGCATGGGTAAAAGATCGTTGGCCTCCTCTTCGAAGAACTCAAACAGATCTGGATCCAACACATCGATAACTTCGATATCCTCATCGTCTAGCGCAAAAATAGGCTCCTCTGTGAAGACAGTTCGTGCCTGAGGTGCTGAATCAATCGTCTGAGGCTCCACCTGGAAATCAGGCTCAATCGGCTTTGCGACTGACGGCGACATGACCTGTACCACGGTTGGCACAGCAGGTGCAACAGGAATCGCCGCAACATAGGCATGCAACTGCCGTAGTTCGATCAGAATCTCGGGATTAGGCTCTTTGATAAAACCCGCTGCAAACTGATGCAGCAATCGGCGAATATCTTCTGCGACCGAGGTGTACACCCGACCTTCTTCCGGGGTGCCTTGACTTTGTAACACGGTCCATTGCAAGGCATGCTCCAACTCCCGTGCCAAGGTCGATAAAGCCGTAAAACCAACCGTCGCCGAACTGCCAGCCAAGGAATGGGCCAGAGACACCGTGGACTCCCCTAGCGTACGGTGATGCAACTCCAGCTCCCACTCAGTCAACTCGGTCAACAGGCATCGGGACCATTCATCAGCTTCATTCAGGTAGACGTTGTACAGCGGTATGCCAATACGTAAATCACCAATGACCTTGGTTTGTTCATCAAGCTCGGTCTGTGCCAATGGATCCCAAAGCTCATCCGAGACGGCAACAAGCTGGACTGTGTTTTCTGGAAGAATGGGCTCAGGAGCAGATTCCGGAAAAGCTAAAGTGGCAGCCTCGACAACAGGCTGGGCAATAGGCGCAATGTCATCTAGTTCCAGTGACGGCAGTTCTTGCAACGCATTGGCAAAATTTTGCATGGGCTGCGCTGTCTGCACACCAGAACTAGGCATTTGAATAGATGCATAGCGATGGTCTAAGCGCAGGGCATCAGCTGCGGTTTGGAACATGCGCACATTCCAACGCCCTGCGTCTCCTGTCGCAATGTCTTGCGCCCATTGAGAAAATCCCTGCAAAGCCTGCTGAGACAGCTCTCGCAACTCCTGTGTTGTAGGCAACCGGTCTGCAAGCCAAGTGTTATGCAATTGCTCGAAAGACCACGCAGCATCACCAAAATCCCCCAAACCCACCATCCTGGAGCTGCCTTTAAGCGTATGGAATACCCTGCGCAAAACAGTCTGGTGCTCCAAATCGCTTGGGTTATCAGTCAGCGCCTGAACGGCTTCGATGCCACTGTGAACCACTTCACGGGCTTCCTCCAAGAAAATGCTCAACAAATCATCTTCATCGAGATTCACCGCACTGTCACCAAAAGATTCTTGCACGGTGTCTGTAGCGGACGGTGGGAGGTCTATCTGGGTTGGACGGTAGCCCAAAAGGTTATTGAACTCGCTTGAAAGTGCATCACTTTCTGTCAAAAGTGGCACAGTATCTGCACCGGCATCCGACATGCCGTCCTTGGGCTCACCAAGCTCAGGCGGCACCATATTGGTTGGTTGGAATTCAGAAAATTCAGACCAACCATGCTGGTCTGTAGACACAAAATTAGTGGGTAAAAACTGTGCAAGACTGTCTGAAACCTCAGGCGCCATCGACACTAAAGATACTTGCGGCGGTAAATCATCCTCCACTTGGGGTTGAGGTACAGCACGTCCCATGACAGAACGCAGCTCACCCTCAGCTTCATCAAAAACAAAGAGTTTTTTGGCCAGCATAGGCTGGTAATTCAGCATATCGAACATTAAACCCAAGGCACCTAAATTGTTGCCTAGCTTGTCAAACGTGCCTGTTGCTTTGGCCTGCGCCTCGTCAACGTCTGTGCCCATCAACTGTTCAACGACTGTACGCATCCGCATGACTGCACGAACCGCAGGGTCTAAGCCCAATACGGACAGTACACCGCGCATTTGAGAAAGTTGCATCGGCACCGCAGCCAGCAAACTCGTATCTTTAGGATTATGGAAATACTTGTCAAGCAAGCGTTCCAAGTCGGCCAACGCAGAGCGCAATTCACCGACGACACTGCCCATTGTTTGACGGTCACTCACCTTGCGGTACAGCGTCTCAATCCAAGGCTCAAGCGGTTCTGGTACACCACCCGACATGACGCTCTGAAGGCGCTGAGCCAATCGAGCTGTGCGCTGGGTTAATTGGGCATCTGCTGGATCGAGTTCTTCAAAAGCAGCCTCTAAGAACATTACGGAGGTGGCCACCTCCATCGCCAACGCAGCAGAGGGCATCAGCCCTGAGTGGACGGTAGCGTCGCCAGCCTGGGTTAGCCCGATGGCAAGTGCCGTACTGGAGGGGTGCAACTTGATAAGCGAATCGGCAACCAAATTGAACTGATCCGACAAACCACGCAGCCGCACCAACTCCCCACCTGCGACGGCCGACCAAGCCTCTTTGGCGGCACCAATTCGCTTTCGCGCTTGAACCAAAAGCGTAGGGTCAAAATGCCCAAATGGACTGATTTCGTAATCTACAGATTGCCAACTCTCTAATCCAAAGCCTTGCTGAACCGCCTTGAGCGTTGGAGCGGTGACATCAGCAAGAACTTGCGCTTGGGCGCAGAAAAAAACCAGCTGTTGAGCAAGTTGATCGGACACACCAAGCTCACCTCGAACCAAGGCAGAGTATTGTTGCAAGACACGTAAAGATGTACGCTTGACATAGATGTCGTTCGGACACACACCTAAAGATAATGCTTCAAAAAAACCTGCACTTAGCTTCCAGAAAACACGCGGTTGGCGAGCCGTTTGAGCAACAGCAAAGCCAAGACTGATATCGCGCAGCACACGGGCGGCATCGGCATTGCGTGTCTTGATTAATTTCAAGATAGCCTGCTCAAATCGGGTGCGAACACTGAGGTCATAAAGCACAGGCTTCACATCCAAAAGCATCACCGGATCATGCCATCGCCACACTGTTGACCACAAATCAGCTGGGTGTATACGCTGATCTTGCCCCGCAAGAACCTGAACATCGCGGTACTGTGGAAACAAGGCAATGGAAGAAACAGTCTTGGCATGGAGAACAGACTCCAGATACTGCAGCAATCCAAAGCTTGCACGCTCCAAACATCCAACGACATTCTCATTACAGCGTTTGGGGTACATCACGCATTGATGCACGACCGTTTCCATGGCCCGCAAAATACGGCCAGAGGCCACCTGATCAACCATGTCCATGGCACCCGCAGCCTGGTGCAACTGCTGCTCAGCAGTACGAAGTAACCCGACGTCCACCGTGGCTTTTTCGTTTCCGGAGCGCCCGTCTGATTCGGTTACAAAGCGCCGCAAAGCTCGGGTGGCATTCCCAACGGCCTTACGAAGCTCATCAAGTACCCATGCCAAAGGTCCAAGATCGGTCAATTCATTTTCAGGAGTACCTGAAAAACCTCTAAGAATATCGTTGGAAGCGACAGGGGCTGTCAGTGCCATAACAGCCTTAGGCGATCTTGAAGCGCGACACGGATTGGCGTAACTCTTGCGCCATTTGAGACAGGTCACGCACCTGTTGTGCGGTGGTCCGCGTACCAGCACCCGTTTGCTCGGTCACTGCAAAAATGTGTTGAATATTTTCAGCCACAACGTTTGCAGAAACAGCCTCATTAGAGGTGGCCACAGAAATTTGCTCAATCAGCTCAGCTAAACGGCGTGACACACTGTCAATTTCTTGCAGGGTCGACCCAGCTTTGTCTGACAGTTTGGCCCCCTCCACCACACCTTGCGTTGAGCGCTCCATCGCACCCACGGCATCTTGGGTATCACTTTGAATCGCTTTCACCAAACTCGCAATTTGACGCGTCGCATCCGCTGAACGTTCTGCTAGCTGTTGAACCTATTCCGCCACCACCGAGAAGCCTCGCCCAGCTTCACCCGCAGAAGCTGCCTGAATCGCCGCATTCAAAGCCAACACGTTAGTTTGCTCTGTAATATCAGAAATCAATTCCGTAATTTCGCCAATTTCCTGTGATGATTCTCCTAAGCGTTTGATCCGCTTAGAAGTTTCTTGAATCTGATCTCGAATAATGTTCATGCCATCAATCGTATTTTGCACCGCCTGCAAACCTGATTCTGTTGCCACCAACGATTGACGCGCCACATGCGCTGATTCTTGCGCTTGGGTTGACACTTGGTTAATGCGCGCGGCCATGTTCAGTACAGATTGACCTGTATTTTGAATTTCACGTAACTGCTCAGTAGATGCCGCCAGCAGCTCGGTAGACGTGTCATCCACCTCAGCAGTGGTAAAAGCCACTCGCGTTGCCGTGTCTTGCACATTAGCCACCAAAGAGCGCAACTCCTCCACCGTGTAGTTCACAGAGTCCGCAATAGCACCCGTGATGTCTTCCGTCACAGTTGCTTCTTGGGTCAAATCACCTTCAGCGACAGTCTGTAATTCATTCATTAACCGCAAAATAGCAGCTTGGTTAGCGTCATTCACGCGCTTCGCATCTTTTTCTTGTCGCACAGCCTCTGCACGTTGTGCCTCTGCAAGTCCTTGACGTTTACGACTGTCTTGCAACTGCACGTATGCCAATCCAGAAGCGCACAGCAGGGCTAGCAGGGCGGCCATGATCATGCCAAAGATGGAGCCTCTGCCTAAGCCTGCTTGGGCAGACAAACGGTTCTGCAGCTCGCCTAAATTACGTCGAAGTTGCTCACTCTCGGCCACAATGGCAGACTGCGCTTCACGCGAAGACACCAAGCCCTGCAAGTTACCCAAAATGGCACCCGATTGACTGCGCGTTTGTTCATACAACTTCAATAAGGCATCTAGCCGTTCGCGCACTTGGGTATCTTTGGCAGGGTTCAAACGCAACTCGGTACTGCCATCAGTCAGGCCTTGGGTAATCTCTTTGAACGAATTCAAATCCTTACCCAGCAAGAAAACGGCTTCGGGGCTGACGCCCTCCATGGTCAAAAATTCATTTGCTGATTTGCCAATACGTTGCGTCAACATCACCAACTGGCCCGCTGCCGAGATTTCCGTAGCTGACGCATTCTGTTGCAGCTTGAGAGATGCAATGGTTTCAGCAATTTCAAGCAAGTCTGATGATTGGCGGTTAATGGTGCGTAAGGATGAGGTCACTTGTGTCAGCACCATTTGCTGGCCAAGCACAATCTTGGCATTTTTCCCAGCTTGCTCAACCAGAGGCATGATCTTGCCCAACTCATCTTGGTAACTGGCATCCAGAGCAGACAGGTTCAGTTGGCTGTCGCCATCTTTCAACCCATGCACGTTAGCACTCAAAACATCAGCGCTGTCCTTCACGTCAGGAAATGCGGATGCCGCACCCACCAAGGCTTGCGAAACCGATTTTGCCAACCGCTGCGATTGCATTGAGGATTGTCCCGTGGCCGCGACTTGTTGCGCGACACGGTCCGAACTGCGCAAAGCGATCACAGCAAGCACGACCAAAACCAGCGATGACACAATCAAGCCGACAGATAAAAATCGCCGCTGTTCCGCCACGTTGCGAAGCCCGAGCAACGGCAAGGCCACTTTTTCGTCAGCATCCTCTGTCAGCTCCATCAAAACAGAAGATGGTGAATCCTCCTCCGCAAGCTCCAACGTAGAAGGCCCATGGTCTTGTACGTTAGGCGGATTAACCGCCAAAGAGGGTACATCCGCCATGGGGTCTTCGCCAGGGGCGTAGGAAGGGGATTTTTTCAGTGTATCGACGACAGACATGGTCAGGCCTCAGTGTGCGCTCACGCGCTGATACTCAAAAAGTGGGACTCTCGGGACAGTGCCTGCAGATTAACTTCCTGCCAACGAACACCATTAGCCTCAATATAGACTGTCCCAAAAAACTCAGGTGCCTCGGCAGGAGGCGTTTCTGAGGACGAAAATGCGTCCACATGGCGCAGCCCTGCGAGACGATCAATCAACAGCGCTCCATTGGTCTCTAGCGCCGGGTTAAACGTGACAAAACGCGCCTCAGCGCGTGCACTGTCCGAGAGCAGAGCCCGGCGCTCACCCGCAATAAAAGCGGCCAAATCGACCACACCAAAAAGCCCACCACGCAAATTGGTCACCCCATTGAACCATGACTGGGTGTAAGGCACCGTCAGGGTGGGTGTCCACGGGAAAATCTCGCCCGCATGCCCAAGAGGAAGAAGGTAGTTATGCCCCCCTGCCACCACGCCGAGCCAAGATGCGCCAACATCACCACTTCGCGCAGCCTGTAACCTGGTGGCAAGACGACTGTGCAAGTCTCGAAGCGCTTCGCGATTGGCCATGCAGAGCTTTCTAAAACTTACAGTTTATTACAGTTTATATCAGCCAAGTGCTTTGATTTTCGCCATCAACTCAACCGCATCAACAGGCTTCGTGATGTAGTCTTTCGCACCTTGGCGTAAACCCCAAACTCGATCTGTTTCTTGGTTTTTGCTGGTACACATAATGATGGGAATGTCAGCATAGGCTGGATTGCGTGAAATGCTGCGTGTCAACTGAAAACCATTTTGACCGGGCATCACAATGTCCATTAAAATCAAATCTGGCTTCTCCTCGGACAGCATGCGCAAAGTTTCCTCCGCATTGCCGGCACTGCGTGCGGACATACCTGATTTTTCAAGCAAATCCGTTAAATACATTTGCTCCGTTTTGGAGTCATCCACGACCAATACTGTTTGAATCGCCATTAGGCTACTCCCTGCTTATTGACAAACTGGCTGACGACTTGCAGCAGCTGACTTTTACTGAATGGCTTAGTGAGATAGTCTTCTGAGCCGACCATGCGCCCTCGGG
>Ga0213847_1050962_pt1 | contig 9531 bp, 6 predicted proteins | sample EEC_MetaT_FD_165035 | JGI IMG/M metagenome (GOLD analysis project Ga0213847, IMG submission 165035) | Metatranscriptome of freshwater microbial communities from pre-fracked creek in Pennsylvania, United States - EE:C (Metagenome... | ecosystem: Environmental > Aquatic > Freshwater > Creek | place...
ACCAGGGTGAATTAGCGACCGAAGGACTTGTTGCCACCCGAGTTGCGGTTACCGCCGCCGCCGTAGCCGCCGCCATAACCACCACCACCACCACCACCATTGCCGCCGGAGCGGTGCGCGCCGCCAGCGTTGCCGCCACCGCCAAAGCTGCGTCCACCACCACCGCCGCCACCGAAGTTGCGTGCGCCACGGCCACGTTCGGCCATGCTGTCTACGCTGGTGCGCAGGGGGTCTGGAATGTGTTCGATGCGCTCAGCACGTTCACCAACTGGGGCACGTGGGGCGCTGTTGCCACCACCGTAGCCACCACCGCCATTACCGCCGCTGTTAAAGCCAGCGGGGCCGCGGGGTTGGCTGGGGCGGGCAGGGCGGTTGCCGCCACCGCCGTTGCCCGCACCTGCGAATTGCTGGTCGGGGCTGCGTGGGGCTGGGGCGCGACCACGTCCGCCGCCATTGCCGCCGCCGTTACCACCACCACCGTTGCCACCACGGTTACCGCCGCCACCGCCATGGCCACCACGGCCTGAGTCACCCGAGGTTTCACGCTTTTCGCGCACGCGGGTCAGCATTTCGCTGCGTGCGGCTTTGGCTGCTGCGGCCATCACGTCACGGCTGGGGGCTTTGCCGGCACCGCCCCAGATGGTTTGACGGCCCATCGCGATGGGTTCACCCTTTTCTCCGGGCTCGGGGCCGAAGCCTTCGACCAGCACGACTTGGATTTCTTGCTTGGTGAAGCGCTCAATGTCTTGCATAAAGCCTTCTTCGTCCATGCAAACCAGGCTCACGGCTTCGCCGCTGTTGCCCGCGCGGCCGGTGCGGCCAATGCGGTGAACGTAGTCTTCGCTGACGTTGGGGATTTCGTAATTCACAACATGTGGCAGCTCGTCGATGTCAATGCCGCGTGCTGCAATATCGGTAGCAACCAATGCTCTGATTTCACCGTTCTTAAAGCCTTGCAGGGCTTGGGTGCGGGCACTTTGGCTTTTGTTGCCGTGCAGAGCCATGGCCTGGATGCCGTTCTTGGTTAAAAACTCGGCCACGTTGTTGGCACCAAACTTGGTGCGCGTGAACACCAGCACCTGGCTCCAGTTGTGCTCTTGGATGATGTGCGCTAGCAAAGCCTTCTTTTTCGAGCGGCCCACGGGGTGGATGGTCTGGGTGATGCGCTGCACGGTGGTGTTGCGCGGGGTCACCTGGATGCTTTGGGGGTTCTTCAGCAGGGTGTCGGCCAGGTCGCGGATTTCGTCGCTGAAGGTGGCGGAGAACAGCAGGCTTTGCTTGTCCTTGGGCACCATCGCGAGGACTTTTTTCACGTCATGGATAAAGCCCATGTCCAGCATGCGGTCGGCTTCGTCCAGCACCAGAATTTGCACTTGGCCCAAGTCCAACATGCCTTGCTGTTGCAGATCGAGCAGGCGGCCAGGGGTGGCGACCAGGATGTCCACACCGCTGCGCAGCTTGCTGATTTGCGGGTTCATGCCGACACCGCCAAAGATCACGGTGGATTTGAGTTCCAGGTATTTGCCGTAGGTGCGCACGGACTCTTCCACCTGGGCGGCGAGTTCGCGGGTGGGGGTCAGCACCAGGGCACGGATGCCGATGCCGCCAAATTTGTTTTTCACGCGCTCGCCCACGGCCAGCTTGTGCAGCAGAGGCAGGGTGAAGGCTGCCGTTTTACCGGTGCCGGTTTGGGCGCCACCCAGCAGGTCTTGACCCGCGAGTACGGCGGGAATCGCCTGTGCCTGGATCGGCGTGGGGGTTTCGTAACCGTGTTCAAGCACGGCTTGCAGAATGGCAGGAGCCAAGTTCAATTCAGAAAAGTTCATAAGTGTGCGCCCGTCCGGGGCGCTGGGAATCTGCCTGCTGCGGCATTTGGAATGCCGCGCCAGTGAATGGCAGAGTGGTTTTAAAGGTGGATGGTGCCTAAAAACATCCTAAAGCGCATACTTTATGTTTTTGGGCGGTATCCCCAGCGAAGATGCTGGTATTACAGGTAACTGGAGGCTGTAACAAGCTGCATTGTCGCACGGTTGGTTGGCAAAGCCCGATAATCGGGGTTTTGCCCTTACTCCTCTGTAGAACTTAGAACTGATAGATCCAAATGGCCCAATACGTATTTACGATGAACCGCGTCGGCAAGATCGTGCCGCCCAAGCGCCACATTTTGAAAGACATCTCGCTCAGCTTTTTCCCGGGTGCCAAGATTGGCGTACTGGGCACCAACGGCTCGGGCAAGTCCACCTTGCTCAAAATCATGGCGGGTTTGGACAAAGAGATTGAGGGCGAAGCTCAGCCTATGGCGGGCCTGAACATTGGCTACCTGCCGCAAGAGCCCAAGCTGGACCCTACGCAAACCGTGCGTGAAAGCGTGGAAGCGGGCATGGGCCGGGTCTTCACCGCCAAAGCCCGTCTGGAAGAGGTCTACACCGCTTACGGCGAAGAAGATGCGGACTTTGATGCCCTGGCTGCAGAACAGGCCGATTTGGAAGCCATCATCGCTACCGCTGGCACGGATTCCGAGCACCAGCTTGAGATCGCCGCTGATGCGCTGCGCCTGCCTCCGTGGGATGCGGTGATTGGCGTGCTCTCCGGCGGTGAAAAGCGCCGCGTGGCGCTCTGTACGTTGCTGCTGTCCAAGCCCGATATGCTGTTGCTCGACGAGCCGACCAACCACTTGGATGCGGAATCCGTCGATTGGCTGGAGCAGTTCTTGTTGCGCTACTCCGGTACCGTGGTCGCGATCACCCATGACCGCTACTTTTTGGACAACGCCGCCGAATGGATTTTGGAGCTCGACCGTGGTGCAGGCATCCCGTACAAGGGCAACTACAGCGACTGGTTGACGCAAAAGCAAGCCCGCTTGGAGCAAGAAAACAAAGGCGAAGAAGCCCGCGCCAAAGCTTTGAAAAAGGAATTGGAATGGTCGCGCCAGAACCCCAAGGCCCGCCAAGCCAAGAGCAAGGCGCGTTTGGCTCGCTTTGAAGAGTTGTCGGACTTTGAATACCAAAAGCGCAACGAGACGAACGAAATTTTCATCCCCGTGGCGGATCGCCTGGGCCATGAGGTGATCGAGTTCACCAACGTCACCAAGTCGTTTGGCGACCGCGTGTTGATTGATGATTTGAGCTTCAAAGTCCCAGCGGGTGCCATCGTCGGCATCATCGGCCCGAACGGTGCAGGTAAATCTACGCTGTTCAAAATGATTGCCGGGCGTGAGAAGGCGGATTCGGGTGAAGTCAAAATCGGCTCCACCGTGAAAATGGCTTTTGTTGACCAGCACCGTGATGATTTGGCGAACGAGAAAACCGTGTGGGAAGACGTGTCGGGCGGGCTGGATATTCTGAACGTGGGCAAGTTCCAGATGGCCAGCCGGGCCTATTGCGGTCGCTTCAACTTCAACGGTGCTGACCAGCAAAAGCGCGTGGGCACGTTGTCCGGTGGTGAGCGTGGTCGCTTGCACTTGGCCAAGACCTTGATTGCAGGTGGCAATGTGCTGATGCTCGATGAGCCGTCCAATGATTTGGACGTGGAAACCCTGCGTGCGTTGGAAGACGCTTTGCTGGAGTTCGCTGGCACGCTGATGGTCATCAGCCATGACCGCTGGTTCCTTGACCGTATCGCCACCCACATCCTGGCCTGCGAAGGCGACAGCCAGTGGACGTTCTTTGATGGCAATTACCAGGAATATGAGGCAGATAAGAAAAAACGTTTGGGTGAAGAAGGTGCAAAACCTAAACGGATGCGTTACAAAGCGTTAAAGTAATTGCGGGATAAGGCCATGGTGCACCTATGACACCTGAACAAACGACAATTTTTCAGCATTGCTTGAGAACAGCTGCGGACGGTGGGCCTGCCTTGTTTGAACGGTTGCTGGCAGGTGCTCGCACTGCGGCGGAGATACGTGCGGTTGACCATTGGGGTACTGCCAAAGCCGAGGCCATGAAGGAGGGGCCAGCGCTGCTTAACCGTTATGCCCCCGTGCTTGAGGGTGTGTTTGGTGCGGCGTTGATGCGGGCATTTCTGAATCCAACCGATCAAGAGGTTGTGCGTGATGAGTCGGTCAAAACCCCCTCACTGTCTAATTTACGGTTTGACCAATTAGAGCTGATGGATGACGAACGGGTGGACGAAAGCGTGGAGTCCACACGGGTAGAGCAGGCTGCAACGGCTGAAGCGGAGCGGACATTGGGAGAGTTAAGTGCCTTGATGTGTTCGGTGCAAGGCTTGCCTTTTGTCCAACTGGAGCGCAACCCTTTGCGTCCAGCCAGTTATGTGGCTGCGTTGCAAAGTCTGTTTACACAGGTGGACGTGACGGAGGCGGTTCGCGCCGACTGGTTGCAGCTGATGGGCCTGGGATTAGGCAAGGCACTGAATTCTGTATACCTGCAACTCTGCGAAATATTGGTGGCTGCTGGGATCTCTCCTGCGGACTACAACGTTATCCCCAGTGCACCTGCCCCACTGAGTCCCATGCCGATGTATGGGAGCTTCAATGCGCGCAGGTTGCCTGGGCGAGGTGGCGCGGGAATGGGCTTGCTTGATAGCCCGGGTGATGAATCTGGTCAAGGTTTCTCTGTATTAAATCGAGCACAAATCCGGCACACGATTGAGCAGCTTCGGCGTTTGATTGCAGGTGATTTTGCGATGCAAGACGAAGGTGAAAGGCCCCGGCATGATGGGGTTGCTGGTGAGATCAAGCCCATAGCGCAAGATGCTGCGCAAGATTCTGGTTTTGACCATACGATGCCTGCCGCTTTGGAAGCCTTGCAACAGATGCAGCAGGTTGATCAGGCGATGGCCCGTATGGCCAGACGGCCCATACCCGCCCCCCACCAAACCATGTCTGGTGGTCGCAGAGGGCAGGCAGAGTCACCCCTTGGCGCAACCCAGGGGGATGGTTCGGGATCCTCAGCGTTGTTTGAAAGCCTTCGCCAGCAAGCGCACTCCGTCGGTCAAGTGTTGGGGCTGGAAGCTGTGTCGCTGATGGTTGAAAACTTGGCCAAGGATGATCGGTTGCTGCCTCCGGTACAAGATGTTGTGCGCTCTCTGACCACGCCCTTGCTGCGTTTAGCGATGGTGGATTCGCGGTTTTTCAATGATAAAGCGCATCCAGCACGCCAGCTTTTGGATGCTATTGTTGCGCAAGGCATCCGTTTTGATAGCGTCGGCAGTGCCCCCTTCATGGCGTTTATCCAGCCATTGAAACGGGTGGTTGATGAGTTGCAGCATGTACCTATTGAGAACGCGGAGCCCTTTGCGTTGAGCTTGGCGAACCTGATGCAATTGTGGGCAGACAAGGCGCAAAGCGAGGGCTCTTTGCCCCCTCACAACGTGGGTACGGCACTGGGCAGTGAAGATCAAAAGAAGCATTTGGCAGAAGAAATTTCACAGCAAATCCGTGCCCGTGGAGATGCCGGCATGGTGCCTGTTCCCGTTTTGGAGTTTGCTACTGGCCCTTGGTCTTTGGCGATGGCCCATGCACGGCTGGCTTCGCCGGGGCACGATGGTGCAGAAGATATGGCACTGGTTGACAATTTATTCTGGAGCACGCGTCCCGTATTGGCCAAGACCGACCCCACCCGGCTGGTTCAGCTCATCCCAGGCATGTTGACCCGTATTCGGGCCGGGCTGCGTGCCATTGAATACCCTAAGCCTGCTATCGGAGAATTCTTTGAGGTGCTGATGGCCTTGCACCAAAAAGCATTGGTGGACAAATCCACTGCTCAAGCTGATGCTGTGGCTATTGCGCACCGTGATTCAGAGGGTAAGCGCCCAATACCTGCACCTGCTGCACCGAAAGCGACGCCTGGATGGCTGTCGTCAACGCATGAGCCCAGAGCGTCGAGCTTTTTGGATGGCTTTGATTTTCGTGACCTTAGCGAGGCGCATGCTACCGAGCCTATGGCCTATGTGAGCGCAGGTGTTACCTCGGTCATGGCTTCCGTGTCTGCATCAACCTTGGACGTGGATGCCGCAGCAACCAACATAGAAGTCGGTAGCTGGGTCGAGATGACCATCGGTGGGAACACCATGCGTGCACAGCTGGTATGGTGCAGTCCCGAAGGAAATAACTTCATGTTTACCACTTCCACAGGGCGAAACCAGTCCATGACGCGCCGTTCCGTGGACGCGCTGATCAAACGTGGCATGGTCAAGCTGTTGCAGCGTCAGGGGGGGGCTGGCGATGTTGCCGCCCCAATGCAAAAAACATAAAGCTTATGCTTGGGGAAACGTCCCCGGCAGCAAAATTGAAGTGTCTACCTGTGCTATTTGCGTGCGGCCACAAAATGCCATGGTCAAGTCCAACTCTTTATGGATGATCTCAAGCGCTTTGGTAACCCCTGCTTCACCCATGGCCCCCAAACCGTAGAGCATGGCGCGGCCAATGTAAGTACCTTTGGCACCCAGTGCGATGGCTTTCAGCACATCTTGCCCTGAGCGGATGCCGCTGTCCAGGTGAATCTCAATACCGTTCCCTACCGCCGCCACAATGGCGGGCAGGGCGTGGATGGACGATTCCGCACCGTCCAGCTGCCGCCCACCGTGGTTGCTGACGATCAACGCATCGGCTCCAGCAGCCACCGCCATCTTGGCATCTTCCGCGTCGATGATGCCTTTGATGATGAGCTTGCCACCCCAGCGGGCTTTGATCCATGACACATCAGCCCACGAGAGGCGGGGGTCAAACTGCTTGGCCGTCCATTCGCTCAGGCTTCCCATGTTTTCCACACCCTTCACATGGCCAATGATGTTGCCAAAGCCGTGGCGACGCGTACCCGCCATGCCCAAGCACCAGCGTGGTTTGGTCATCATGTTCACGATGTTGGACAAGGTCAGCTTCGGTGGTGCCGACAGGCCATTGATCAAATCTTTGTGGCGCTGCCCCAGCACCTGCAAATCCAGCGTCAATACCAACGCGGAGCAATTGGCGGCCTTGGCGCGGTCAATCAAGCGTTCGATGAAGTCGCGGTCGCGCATGACATACAACTGAAACCAAAACGGATGCCGATCTGTTTCTTGCGCAATGTCTTCTATAGAGCAAATGCTCATGGTTGAGAGCGTGAACGGTACGCCGAATTTTTTGGCCGCACGTGCCGCCAAAATTTCACCATCGGCGTGTTGCATCCCTGTTAGGCCTGTGGGTGCAATGGCAACCGGCATCGCCACAGGTTGACCCACCATGTGTGAAGCCGTGCTGCGTCCCTCCATGTTGACGGCAACACGTTGGCGGAATTTGATGGGAACGAAGTCGGCCGTATTCGCGCGGTAGGTGCTTTCTGTCCAACTGCCGGAATCGGCATAGTCGTAAAACATGCGCGGCACGCGTTTTTGCGCAAGCACGCGCAGGTCTTCAATCTGGGTAATGATTTTCGACATGTCAAAACACCTTTCATTCTGGCGTGTTTGGGTGAGATCTTGGGAACGAAGCATTGTCCAACCAAGCCATCATGTCGAACTTGAAATGTTGTCAGTAGGCCTTGAAAAACACTGACTTCAACCTCCGTGCGGCGAGGTGAACCGTGCCTGATGACGCGCGATTTGTGCCCTCACCTGCACCGGGGCCGTCCCCCCCAGCGTGCTGCGGGCGTTCAATGAGCCGCGCAGGCTCAAGACCTCAAACACATCGTTCTCAATGCTGGGGTTGAACTGCTGCAAGGCGGCAAGTGACAACTCGCTCAAGTCAATTCCCTGCGTGATTGCTGTTTTCACCGCATGGGCCACCACCTCGTGTGCATCCCGGAAAGGCAGGCCTTTTTTGACCAGGTAATCGGCCAAATCCGTTGCCGTTGCATAGCCTTTGCGTGCGGCTTGTTCCATCGCTTGGGGTTTGACGGTGATGCCGCCTTCTTTTTGCCCCGTTGTTGGGTTGAGTTGACCCCCCACCATTTCCGCAAAGATGCGCAGCGTGTCCTTCAGCGTGTCCACGGTGTCAAACAAAGGCTCTTTGTCTTCCTGGTTGTCCTTGTTGTAGGCCAGCGGCTGGCCCTTCATCAGGGTGATCAGGCCCACCAAATGGCCGACCACGCGGCCCGTCTTGCCACGCGCGAGTTCCGGTACGTCCGGGTTCTTCTTCTGCGGCATGATGGAGCTGCCTGTGGTGAAGCGGTCGGCAATGTGGATGAAGCCGAAGTTCTGGCTCATCCACAAAATCAATTCCTCGGACAAGCGGCTGATATGCACCATCACCAGACTAGCGGCGGCACTGAATTCAATGGCGAAGTCACGGTCGCTGACCGCATCCAGGCTGTTTTAGCAAACGCAGGGCTGGCCTTGTTCGTCCACCATGCCCAGCAAGGTTGCCACCTGGTTGCGGTCTAACGGGTAGCTGGTACCCGCCAACGCTGCGGCCCCCAGGGGCAGGCGGTTCACGCGGCGGCGTACATCAGCCATGCGTTCCGCATCGCGGGCGAACATCTCCACATAGGCCAGCAGGTGGTGGGCAAAACTCACAGGCTGGGCGACTTGCAGGTGGGTGAAGCCGGGCAAGATGACCTCGACGTTTTTGTCCGCCACCTCCACCAGCGCTTTTTGCAATTCAAGGAGCAAACCGCTGAGGGTGTCGATTTCACTGCGCAGCCATAGCCGTACATCAGTGGCCACTTGGTCATTGCGGCTGCGGCCTGTGTGCAGGCGCTTGCCGGCATCGCCCACCAGCTGGGTTAAACGCGCTTCAATGTTGAGATGGACGTCTTCCAAATCCAGCTGCCAGTTGAACTGGCCAGACGTGATTTCTTCGGTGATGTGCGCCATGCCACGCACAATTGATGCATGGTCATCGGCAGAGATAATGGCTTGCGTTACCAGCATTTCGGCATGGGCCAAGGAGCCTGCAATGTCTGCTTGCCAAAGGCGCTTGTCAAAAAATACACTCGCGGTATAGCGTTTGACCAAATCACTCATGGGTTCTGAAAACAAGGCAGACCAAGCTTGTGATTTGGTGTCGAGTTGAGACGCTAGTTCGGGTTTGGATAACGATGACATGCGGGGCAAGGCCTAGATTCAGAAAATGAAAGATTCACAAATTTTATCGGTCTTCCAGGTGTCGACGCCTGCGCAGTTGCAAGCACCTCATCGTGCAGGTGCCCGCACTTTGGTATTTGATGTCTGCCAAGTCGGTGTGATTTTGCGTGCTGTGCTGTTTGTTGAGGCTTTGGTGGCCGTAGCGGCCATGTACAGCGCGTCTAACGTGGGTGATTGGTTGGCCATGGTGTCTTTGGTAACCAGTGGTGCATTGACTGGAACCCTGGGTTGGTTGGTTGCTGTGTGTGCCCTCAAAACCTGGCTGGCCCATTTGCCGCAATGGGGGCAGTTCACGGTGGGGATGGCTTTGGGGGCTGTTGCAGGGCTGTATGGCTGTGGGCTGTTGGCGCTGACGGGTTTTATCATGCCTGCGCCCTATGTGGCCAGTGCGGTCACAGGGGTGTTGCTCTCAGGCCTGATGGTGGCGGGGCTGGTGTTGCGTGCCAAGGGACAAATGCCCGCTGACATTACGGCCCGTCTTGCTGAGCTGCAAGCACGCATTCGCCCCCA
>Ga0213847_1058062_pt1 | contig 9450 bp, 10 predicted proteins | sample EEC_MetaT_FD_165035 | JGI IMG/M metagenome (GOLD analysis project Ga0213847, IMG submission 165035) | Metatranscriptome of freshwater microbial communities from pre-fracked creek in Pennsylvania, United States - EE:C (Metagenome... | ecosystem: Environmental > Aquatic > Freshwater > Creek...
AGCATGGTCGCGAGCAATTCGGTGGCGCGTTCGCGGCTGATGAGGCTGCAGGTTTCTGTACCGTGGGCCACGGCGGCGAGGTAGCTGGCCTTGACCTTGGCGGCATCGTCCACGCCTGCGGGCACGCGGTAGGTGATAAGGTCAACCAAAAAAGCGTCTTCGCCAGCCGGGGGCGCTTTCAGCAGCTCAATGACTTCGCCAGTTTGTTTGGCAGACAGCGGCAAGGGCGGGATACCCAAGGCTGCGCGTTCGGTGACATGGGCACGGTAGGTGGAGAGAAAGGTGGACATGTTGACTCCTGAGGTTAAAACGATAAGACTCACTTGGAAGGTGCGGGAGCATCAAGCACGCTTTGGGCCGGGGCAGCTTTCATGGCTTCGGCGACAGCGAGTTGTGCGGGGCTTTTGCATTCATCGGCCAAACGTTGGCCTGCTTTTTGGTTCATCAGCATGGATTTGTTGGCGAGTTGCAGCCATACCGCACCCGCTTTTTTATCTTCCAAGCGCAACGCACCGGTGGCGCTTTCAACGGCGGCCATCTCAAAGGTTTGGTGTTTGACTTGAACGTGGAAGTACCCCGGCGCTTTGGCATCGGCCGTGACCTTCACCGTGGTACCCAGCTCGCAGGGGATGACCCCCACATGCACATACTCGGCCAAACCGATTTGGGCAGGGCTTAGCGGTACTTCCACGGGGGCTCTGTGCGCTTCTTTGGGGGGGGCTTTGTTGCTTTTGGCCAAAGCGGCACCCGACAAACCGCAGAGCAGCACCAAAAGCATTGAGAGGGTTGTGATTGTTTTCATGCGGGGGAATGTCTTTAGCGTCTTTAGAAATAGACCTGTGCAGCAGGAGGTAGCACTCGCCCGGTCTGCCGGGCGCGCTCCAGGACTTGCCAAAAATAGCGGTAACTGGCACGGTCATGCAGCTGGCCTTTAAAACTAACGGGGGCCCAGTCTGCGCTTACCGCTGCAGCTATGATTTCTGAGGCCATCTCGACCTCATGCTCACTTGGGGCCATCGCCGCCAGGATAGGGCGAATCTGACTGGGGTGGATGCTCCACATGCGGGTGTAGCCAAACTCGCGGGCCGCCCGCAGTGCAGCTTGCTGCATGGCGTTCGCATCACTGAACTCGGTGACCACACAGTGCGAGGGCACCTTGCCGTGGGCATGGCAGGCCGAGGCGATCGCCAGCTTGGCACGCACGACCAGAGGGTGGGTAAATTGGCCTGCAGAGGACATGCCATCCGCCGGGATGGCACCACCATGGGCCGACACAAAATCCATCAACCCAAAGCTGAGCGACTGCACGCGGGGGTGGGCAGCAATGTCGAAAGTACGGTGAACCGCCGCCGGGGACTCAATCAAAACTTGTAGCGGAGTATTCAATAACGGCCAGGGCAATAGTGCCTTTTCAACCTGTATCACATCCTGAATCGACTCAACTTTGGGCACCATGATGTGCGTCAGGCGGTGGCCAGCAAGACCTGCGATGGTCGCGATATCGGACTCAAACGCCGGATGATCGACCGGATGGATACGCACCGCGACCCGTGCCTCTGGGGCAGCGGCAAGCGCCAGACTGGCCACCAGTGCGGCATGGTCAGCCTCGCCACCGATGGGGGCACCGTCTTCGCAGTCCAGTGTCACGTCAAAAACACAGGTACCGAATTCTTCGGTCATTTCCGCCTGCAATTGCAGGCTTTTGCGCATCCGCGCTTCAACACCGCTGTAGTGGTCGCAAACGGGCAAAAAATTTGCAGCTGCTTGCGCCCCCAGCAATACTTGACGCGGATGTGGTTTCATACCAGCCAAGTTACAGCAGGTGGGCCACGCCAGCTTGTTCGTCTTGCAGTTCTTTCAACGTGATGTTGATGCGCTCTTGGCTGAAAGCATCCACGTCCAGGCCGTCAACCACCTTGTATTCGCCACCTTCGCAGGTCACGGCGAAGCCGAACATGGTGTCTTTCGGGATACCGTATTGGCCGTCCGATGGGATGCCCATCGTGACCCATTTGCCGTTGGTGCCCAAAGCCCAATCGCGCATGTGGTCGATGGCGGCGTTGGCTGCCGATGCGGCAGAAGACACACCGCGTGCGGCGATGATGGCCGCACCGCGCTTGCCCACGGTGGGCAAGAAGGTGTTGGCGTTCCACTCTTGGTCGTTGATCATGGTCTTGACGCTTTCGCCGTTGATGGTGGCGAAACGATAGTCAGCGTACATGGTGGGGGAATGGTTGCCCCAGACGGTCAATTTTTCGATGTCGGCCACAGCCTTGCCGGTCTTGGCAGCGATTTGGCTCAAGGCACGGTTGTGGTCGAGGCGCAGCATGGCGGTGAAGTTCTTGCGTGGCAGATCAGGCGCGCTCTTCATGGCGATGTAGGCGTTGGTGTTGGCAGGGTTGCCGACCACCAGCACCTTGACGTTGCGGCTGGCCACAGCGTTCAAAGCCTTGCCTTGGGCGGTGAAAATTTCAGCGTTGACGGCGAGCAACTCAGCGCGCTCCATGCCGGGGCCACGGGGGCGAGAACCGATCAACAGCGCGTAGTCCACGTCTTTGAACGCGGTCATGGGGTCGCCGTGGGCTTCCATGCCGACGAGCAGAGGGAAAGCGCAGTCTTGCAACTCCATCATCACGCCTTGCAGGGCTTGCTGGGGCTTTTCCATGGGCACTTCCAGCAATTGCAGGATCACAGGCTGGTCTTTGCCCAGCATTTCGCCGGAGGCGATACGGAACAGGATGGCGTAACCGATTTGACCAGCGGCACCAGTGACAGCGACGCGAACAGGCTTCTTGCTCATGGGAAAACTCCAGGAAGGTTAAAAAAATGGGGAACGAAAATTGCAATAAATCGTGATAGACCGTGACGAACCGAGACAAACTAACCCAAGGTTGAACCCAATTTCTCGCCATTCACGCCGTCAATGGGCGCAAAGTTTACTCCAAAAGAAGGGAAAACCCAAATTGTCTTATGTCTTATATAAGATATGATCCGAGCTATGGCAGTTACCCCTCTTTTTGTGGACAACAGCGCCGCCGAAAGCGCTGCGGCAGTCGGTACCACGCCCGCATTCAGCCCGCTGTACCAGCAAATCAAGAGCCTGATTCTGCAAAGCCTTCACCGTGGTGAATGGAAGCCAGGTGAGGCTATTCCCAGTGAAATGGATTTGGCCACCCGCTTTCGGGTCAGCCAAGGCACGGTGCGTAAGGCAATCGACGAATTGGCGGCTGAAAACCTGGTGGTGCGCCGCCAGGGCAAGGGCACCTATGTGGCCACCCATGCCGAAACCCATGTGCAATACCGCTTTTTGAAGTTGCTACCCGACAACGGAGATGTCAACAGCGAAGGGCCTGCCGAGCGCACCATCATCGACTGCAAACGCCTGCGAGCCAGTGCCGAAGTGGCACGCGCCCTGTGCCTGCACACCGGCGACGCGGTGCTGCAAGTACGCCGGGTGTTGGCTTTTGCAGGCGTACCCACCATTTTGGAAGACCTGTGGCTGCCTGGTGGCCCCTTCAAAGGGCTGACCGCTGAGCGGTTGAGCGATGACCACGGCCCCATGTACGCCTTGTTCGAGACGGAATTTGGTGTTCGCATGGTGCGGGCTGAAGAAAAAATCCGCGCCGTACAACCCGACAAAGCACAAGCATTGCTGCTGAACGTGGCGCTTTCTACGCCCATTTTGAGTGTGGAGCGGGTTGCCTTTACCTACAACGGCATTCCCATGGAGTTGCGCCGTGGCCTGTACCGCACCGACACCCACCATTACCGAAATGAATTGAATTAAGACCCCTTGCGAGTAAGAAACCAGCCAGCTAGGGAGCGCAGAATGACAAAAGTTCATACCCCTGCCGCGAATCTTGCTGCATTGCAATAGAATTTTGAGTTGTTGGTATTTCCCAATTATGACAACGCGGTTACACCTTAGAGAGTATTTGACATGACAGAGTTAGCCACCTCATCTAAATCCAAGCGGCCCCAATACCGCAATATCAACATATTTACGGATCTTCCCAGCTACCGCCTGCCTGTGGCAGGCATCGTGTCCATCTTGCACCGCATCAGTGGCTTCATCATGTTTTTGTTGATGCCTTTCATCATCTGGATGTTTGATACATCGGTTTCTTCTGAGTTCTCATTCGCCAAATTCAAAGCCGTGTTCAACGTTGGGGCTTCCGGTGTGTTTTGGAAACTGGTAGCCCTCGCACTGATTTGGGCTTACCTGCACCATTTCATTGCAGGCGTGCGCCATTTGTGGATGGACACCAGCCACGCGGCAGTCAGCAAAGAGTTTGGCAAATCATCAGCCGTCTTCACCTTGGCAGCAAGTATTGGCTTCACCCTCGTTTTGGGTGCCAAGCTGTTTGGCCTTTATTAATTGACCCCATCAGAACGACAGGAACAAAAATGGCAGTGAATTACGGCTCCAAACGCATTGTTAGCGGTGCGCATTACGGTTTACGCGACTGGCTGGCCCAGCGCGTGACAGCAGGCATCATGGCTTTGTTTACCCTCATCGTGCTGGCCCAAGTGATGTTCACCAAAGGCACCATCGGTTACGACAAATGGGCGGGTATTTTCTCGGCGCAGTGGATGAAGGCGTTGACTTTCGCGGTCATCGTCGCTCTGCTGTACCACGTGTGGATCGGCATGCGCGACATTTGGATGGACTACGTGACCTCCTCCACCGCAGCACGCCTGGTGCTGCAAGTTTTCACCATCGTCTGGCTGGTCAGCTGTGCTGGCTGGGCCGTTCAGGTTTTGTGGCGCTTGTAAGCACCCTACCCCCCAAAACGCTTACGAGGCTAAAGAAGAATGAGTTACTCCAAATCCAACATCACCAAGCGCAAATTTGACGTGATCATCGTCGGCGCGGGTGGCTCCGGCATGCGTGCATCGCTGCAACTGGCCCGCGCGGGCTTGAATGTGGCTGTGCTGTCCAAAGTGTTCCCCACGCGCTCACACACTGTCGCGGCACAAGGCGGCATTGGTGCCTCGCTGGGCAACATGTCCGAAGACAACTGGCACTTCCATTTTTACGACACCGTCAAAGGCTCTGACTGGCTCGGCGACCAAGACGCGATCGAGTTCATGTGCCGCGAAGCCCCCAAGGTTGTGTATGACCTGGAGCACATGGGCATGCCGTTTGACCGCAACCCCGATGGCACGATTTACCAGCGCCCCTTTGGCGGCCACACCGCCAACTACGGTGAAAAACCCGTGCAACGCGCTTGCGCCGCCGCCGACCGCACCGGTCACGCCATGCTGCACACCCTGTACCAGCAAAACGTCAAATCCAAAACCAACTTCTTCGTCGAATGGATGGCGCTTGACCTCATCCGTGACCAAGAGGGCGATGTGGTCGGTGTGACCGCGCTGGAAATGGAAACGGGCGATCTGCACATTCTGGAAGCCAAAACTGTGCTGCTGGCAACAGGCGGTGCAGGCCGGATTTTTGCGGCCTCCACCAATGCCTTTATCAACACCGGTGACGGTCTGGGCATGGCGGCCCGTGCAGGTATTCCGCTGCAAGACATGGAGTTTTGGCAGTTCCACCCCACAGGCGTGGCCGGTGCGGGCGTGCTGCTGACCGAAGGCTGCCGTGGCGAAGGCGCCATTTTGGTGAACAGCAACGGCGAGCGCTTCATGGAGCGCTATGCCCCCACGCTGAAAGATTTGGCCCCGCGCGATTTCGTCTCGCGTTGCATGGACCAAGAGATCAAAGAAGGCCGTGGTTGCGGCCCCAACAAAGACTACGTGCTGCTCAAGCTCGACCATTTGGGTGCGGAAACCATCCACAAGCGCCTGCCTTCGGTGTACGAGATCGGCGTGAACTTTGCCAACGTCGATGTCACCAAGGAAGCCATCCCCGTGGTGCCCACCATCCATTACCAAATGGGCGGTATTCCTACCAACATCAACGGGCAAGTGGTGACCCAGGCCAATGGCATCCATAACCAAGTGGTCAATGGTTTGTACGCGGTGGGCGAATGCTCTTGCGTCAGCGTTCATGGTGCCAACCGTTTGGGCACCAATTCGCTGCTCGATTTGTTGGTGTTTGGCCGCGCTGCGGGCAACCACATTGTGGAATTCAACAACAAAGCCAAGAACCACAAGCCATTGCCTGCCGATGCCGCAGACCAGTCGCTGGAGCGCCTCAACCGCCTGGACAACGCCAGCACGGGTGAATACGCGCAAGACGTGGCGAACGACATCCGTGCGAGCATGCAGTTGCACGCAGGCGTGTTCCGCAAACAAGCCACGCTGGACGAAGGCGTGGTGAAGATTGCGGCGCTGCGCGATCGCGTAGGCAAAATTGCCCTCAAAGACCAGTCCAAAGTGTTCAACACGGCGCGGATCGAAGCGCTGGAAGTGGATAACTTGATCGAATGCGCCCAGGCCACCATCGTGTCCGCCGCTGCCCGCCACGAAAGCCGTGGTGCCCACACCGTAGACGACTACGCTGACAGTACTGAATTCCCGAATGGCCGCAACGACAAAGAGTGGCACAAGCACACCCTGTGGCACGCCAGCACCAACACCCTCACCTACAAACCCGTCAACATGACCCCGTTGACGGTGGACAGCGTGCCCCTCAAGGTTCGCACCTTCTAAAGCCCGGAGAAGAACAAGATGAAACGCACTTTCAAAATCTACCGCTACGACCCGGACACCGACGCTAAGCCCTACATGCAGACCATCGAAGTTGAACTCGATGGCCATGAGCGCATGCTGCTGGACGCGTTGATGAAGCTCAAAGCGCAAGACCCCACTTTGTCGTTCCGCCGCTCATGCCGCGAAGGCGTGTGCGGCTCGGATGCGATGAACATCAACGGCAAAAACGGTTTGGCCTGCCTGACCAATATGCTGACGCTGCCCGGTGTGATTACCCTCAAACCACTGCCCGGCCTGCCCGTGATTCGCGATTTGATCGTGGACATGACGCAGTTCTTCAAGCAGTACAACTCGATCAAGCCTTATCTGGTGAACGACAACGTGCCGCCTGAAAAAGAGCGCTTGCAGTCGCCCGAAGAGCGCGAAGAGTTGGACGGCCTGTACGAATGCATCTTGTGCGCCAGCTGCTCCACCAGCTGCCCCAGCTTTTGGTGGAACCCCGACAAGTTCGTCGGCCCCGCAGGTCTGCTGCAAGCCTACCGCTTCATTGCTGACAGCCGCGACGAAGACACCGCTGCCCGCCTGGACAACCTGGAAGACCCGTACCGCTTGTTCCGCTGCCACACCATCATGAACTGTGTGGACGTGTGCCCAAAGGGCTTGAACCCGACCAAGGCCATTGGCAAGATCAAAGAAATGATGGTTTTGCGCGCTGTTTAAAGCCTGTTTTAAAGCGCGATGGACATGATGAATGCAGATTGGCTAGGGTCGCAAGAAGGGACGCTCAAACTGGATGAGCGCGCTTTGAGCAAACTGCGCTGGCGTTGCCGCCGTGGCCTGCTGGAGAACGATTTGTTTATCGAACGTTTCTTCAGCCGGTACGAATCTGGCTTAACGTTTGGACAAGCCCGAGGCTTGAATGTATTGATGGATTTGGCAGACAACGACCTGCTGGACTTGCTCCTCAAACGCAAGGAACCCGAGGCCGATATAACAACAATTGAAGTGCGAGAAGTGTTAGCAATGCTGCGAACCTGACACCGTGCCAAAGCATGGCCTGTGACGATCAGGTTCATATTCACTGAATGATGGTTACGAACCCAAGGAAAAGAAACCATGAAACTTGCAGACAATAAAGCCACGCTGTCCTTCAGCAATGGCGCTCCCAACGTGGAACTCCCTGTTTACCAAGGCTCTATCGGGCCTGAAGTGATCGACATCCGTAAACTTTATGCCCAAACTGGCATGTTCACGTATGACCCTGGGTTTTTGTCCACCGCTTCGTGCCAATCCGCCATCACCTACATTGACGGTGACAAGGGCGAACTGTTGTACCGTGGTCACCCCATTGAGCAACTCGCCCAGAATTGCGACTTCTTGGAAACCTGCCATTTGCTGCTGTACGGCAACCTGCCCAACACAGACCAAAAGAAGGACTTCACCTCCCGCGTGACCAACCACACCATGGTCAACGAGCAGATGCAATTCTTCTTGCGCGGTTTCCGTCGCGATGCGCATCCTATGGCCATCATGACCGGCTTGGTCGGCGCACTGTCAGCCTTCTACCATGACAGCACCGACATCAACAACCCCGAGCACCGCGACATTGCCGCGATCCGCCTGATTGCCAAAATGCCCACGCTGGTGGCGATGGCGTACAAGTACAGCGCAGGCCAGCCCTTCATGTACCCCAAGAATTCGCTGAGCTACTCAGGCAACTTCTTGCACATGATGTTTGCGACACCTTGTGAAGACTACACGGTCAACCCCGTGCTGGAAAAAGCGCTGGACCGCATCTTCATCCTGCACGCAGACCATGAGCAAAATGCGTCCACCTCGACGGTGCGTTTGTGCGGCAGCTCAGGCACCAACCCCTTTGCGGCCATCGCCGCAGGTGTCGCCTGTCTCTGGGGCCCCGCCCACGGTGGTGCCAACGAAGCCGCGCTCAAAATGCTGACGGACATTCAAAAATCCGGTGGCGTAGAGAAAATTGGCGAGTTCATCAAACAGGTCAAAGACAAAAATTCCACCGTCAAGTTGATGGGTTTTGGTCACCGTGTTTACAAAAACTACGACCCTCGCGCCAAACTGATGCAAGAAACTTGCAAAGAAGTGCTGGTCACGCTGGGCCTGGAAAACGACCCGCTGTTCAAGTTGGCCATGGCCTTGGAAAAGATTGCCTTGGAAGACGACTACTTCGTCCAGCGCAAGCTCTACCCCAACGTGGACTTCTACTCTGGCATCGTGCAACGCGCCATTGGCATCCCCACCTCGCTGTTCACCGCTGTGTTCGCCCTGGCCCGCACGGTCGGCTGGATCGCCCAACTCAATGAAATGATTGGCGACCCTGAATACAAAATCGGCCGCCCCCGCCAGCTGTTCACCGGCTCCGAGCGCCGTGACGTGCTGCCTCTGGCGCAACGCTGATCCAGCGATCTCCCGTTAAGACCCCCGTTGGATGGCAGCATTCAACGGGGGTTTTTTATGTGGCTGCTTTACACCCTGAAGGTGTCGGCATTGAGGTCATCGCACAGGTTCTCGGCAATACCATGCCACGGCGCACCTTGCAGCGCAGACTCGCGTCGCTCGTCCAACAAGGCCGAATTCAATCGCGTGGCGGCAGCCGTGCAGTGCGTTATCTCAGCGTCCTTACGATCATCGAAGCCGCCTCACCCACTGTCATTCATCGACGTTCCGCAGCAGGCTTACGTGGATGCCATGATCGGCGTGTACGAACTGAACCGTATTGAGCTGCTACGCGATGTTTTTGTCTGGGCCTATGAGCGCTCATGCCAGCAATATGCAGCGGTACAACAAAACCTCGTGCCACCGGAC
>Ga0213847_1142040_pt1 | contig 9339 bp, 6 predicted proteins | sample EEC_MetaT_FD_165035 | JGI IMG/M metagenome (GOLD analysis project Ga0213847, IMG submission 165035) | Metatranscriptome of freshwater microbial communities from pre-fracked creek in Pennsylvania, United States - EE:C (Metagenome... | ecosystem: Environmental > Aquatic > Freshwater > Creek | place...
AAACAGGCACGCTGGCCGCCGTGGGGGCGATGTGCTGCCCCACGCTGACCTCACGCTGGCGCAACTGGCCTGGGATGATGGCTTCGCCTTCTGGCGTGCGCAAGTCACCTGCGGGTAACCGGGCAAACAGCGTTTGGTGCAAGTCAGTGATGGCTTGGGGTGTGAACAGTTGGCGGGCATCGTCTTCGCTGGTGAAACGTGCCTCCAACGCGACTTCCGCTTCAATATGGGCGACGGCCAAACGTTGCTTGGCGGCCAGCACGGCATCGCCAGAGAAATCGCGCCGCAGCGCTTGTTCGATTTCCATCGGCCGGGTGTGCTGGCCTTCAATGCGGTTGGTGTAGTACGAGTTCATGCAACGCAACAGCCCGCGCAACTCGGCGGGCATAGGGTGGCTGCTGAGCGCCAAAGCGGCACGGCTTAGATCGTGTGCCTTGGCCAGCAATGCTTCTTGCTTGAGGGGGCTGGGAAGCAGTGGGGTGAACTGATGAGGGGAGTCGTACATTGCAGGCAATTTTGCACCGTAAATTGCTAACTTGCAAAGTCTTTTAAGTTATTGTTTTCAAATAAAAATACGGTCCATAGACCGTATTTTTTGCTAACTTATCTGCTAACTTATCTGCTAACTTATCTGCTAACTTATCTGCTAACTTATCTGCTAACTTATCTGCCAACTTCTTTGCAAGATTTTTTGCGCAGAAGTTAGCATAACCGATACCTTTTTTGGCTTAATTGCGCCCTGCGCGCTTGCGCTCGCTTTCGGTCAAATGGCGCTTGCGGATACGGATGGACTTGGGCGTGATTTCGACCAACTCGTCTTCCTCGATGAATTCCACAGCATATTCCAGCGTGGCATCAATCGGAGGGGTGATCTTGATCGCGTCTTCTTTGCCGGACACACGGAAGTTGGTCAGCTGCTTGGTGCGGGTGGCGTTGACGACCAAATCGTTTTCACGGCTGTGGATACCGACGATCATGCCTTCGTACACCGGGTCGTTGGCACGCACAAACATGCGGCCACGGTCGTCGAGCTTGCCCAGGGCGTAGGTGAAGATTTCGCCTGCGTCCATAGAAATCAGCACGCCATTTTTACGGCCACCGATGTCGCCACGGTGGGCTTCGTAGCAGTCAAAAATGTTGGCAATCAGGCCAGAGCCGCGCGTCAAGTTCAAGAATTCGTTGGTGAAACCGATCAAGCCACGGGCGGGGATGCGGTATTCCAAGCGGACGCGGCCACGGCCATCGGGTTCCATGTTGACCAGCTCGCCCTTGCGCTCGCCCAGGGCTTGCATCACGCCACCTTGGTGCTGCTCTTCGATGTCAGCGGTGACCATTTCGATCGGCTCGTGCTTTTCACCGTTCACGTCTTTCATCACCACGCGAGGCTTGGAAACAGCCAGCTCGTAGCCTTCGCGGCGCATGTTTTCCAACAGAATAGTCAGGTGCAACTCACCCCGGCCCATAACTTCAAAGATACCTTCTTCGTCGGTTTCTTTGACGCGCAGCGCCACGTTGTGTTGCAGTTCTTTTTGCAGACGGTCCCAAATCTGGCGGCTGGTCACGTACTTGCCTTCGCGGCCAGCCAAGGGGCTGGTGTTGACGCAAAAATTCATGGTCAGCGTGGGCTCATCCACCTTGAGCATAGGCAGAGGTGCGGGGGTCAGCGGGTCGGTGATGGTCACGCCAATACCGATGTCCGTCAGGCCGTTGATCAGCACAATCTCGCCAGGGCCAGCTTCTGTGGCCTGCACGCGTTCCAGACCTTGAAAGGTCAACACTTGGTTGATGCGGCCTTTGACGGCCTTGCCGTCTGGGCCTTCCATGACGACCACGTCCATCATGGGCTTAACCGTACCTTGGCTGATGCGGCCCACGCCGATGCGGCCCACAAAGGTCGAGAAGTCAAGGGCAGAAATTTGCAGTTGCAGAGGCGCTTCTGGGTCACCCTGTTGGTGCGGCACGTGGTTAAGAATGGTATTGAACAGGGCCGACATGTCGGGGCCCCACTGTTCGCCCTGCTCACCTTCGACCAACGACGACCAGCCGTTGATGCCGGAGGCGTACACCACGGGGAAATCCAGCTGTTCGTCGGTGGCACCGAGTTTGTCGAACAAATCGAACGCGGCGTTGACCACGAAATCAGGACGCGCGCCGGGCTTGTCCACCTTGTTCACCACCAAGATGGGCTTGAGGCCCAAGGCCAAGGCCTTTTTGGTGACAAAACGGGTTTGAGGCATAGGGCCTTCTTGTGCGTCGATCAACAGCACCACGCCGTCAACCATTGACAAAGCACGTTCGACTTCGCCGCCGAAGTCCGCGTGGCCGGGGGTGTCAACGATGTTGATGTGTGTGCCTTCCCAGGTCACAGCGCAGTTTTTGGCCAGGATGGTGATGCCACGTTCTTTTTCAATGGCGTTGTTGTCCATCACGGTGTCCACGACTTTTTCGTGCTCGGCGAAGGTGCCGGACTGGCGCAACAACTGGTCAACCATGGTGGTTTTGCCGTGGTCAACGTGGGCGATGATCGCTATGTTTCGGATTTGCTTGATGCTCATGATTTACGCTACCTTTTCTATGCAATGCGGTGGATTCAGATTTCAAATGGATTCAAATAGATTTAATTGGCAAGGGCGGTGGCAGGGGGCTCTGGCACCGGCACGTTGACCTGCAAAATTTGCTCGATTTCAATGGGGCTGAGCAGGCGACCGGGAATCAACTCCCCCGCTTTGGTGTGCGCGGTGCCCAGCAGTGCGCGAGGTGAAGCACCGTAAACCGCGATTTGCGCGTTATCCGCCCAATCCCCACGGCGACGCACACCCGACAGGAAGCGGCCTGCATTGTCCACATCCAGCATGACAGGCGTGTGATCGGGCAAAAGTGACTCCACCGGGTGCAGCAGGGCTTGGCGCTCAACCTCGGTCAAGGCTTCAAGGGCGGCCAACGTGATCGTTTGATGTTCTGCAAAGCCACCCGTCTGGGTTCTGCGCAAGGCGGTGAGATGAGCACCGCAGCCCAGGGCAACGCCGATGTCCTCACCCAAGGTTCGGATGTAGGTGCCTTTGCTACATTTCACTTCTATTTTTATAGCTGTGTATGCATAATCTTCAAGGGCTAGAGAGATTTTTAATGCATAGATAACAATGGCGCGGGCTTCCCGCTCCACGGTGATACCGGCACGGGCGTAGTCGTACAAAGCACGGCCATCTTTCTTGAGCGCACTGTGCATCGGTGGCACTTGGTTGATGGGGCCCGTGAAACGCTTGGCCACTTCATCGAGCAGCGCCTGGGTGATGACGGGCACGTCACGGGTGGCGATGACTTCGCCTTCCGCGTCGGCCGTACTGGTCTGCACGCCCAAGTGGGCAATGGCTTCGTAGCACTTGTCGGCATCAAGCTGGAGTTGGCTGAATTTGGTGGCAGCACCAAAGCACAGGGGCAAGACACCTGTTGCCAAAGGATCAAGCGTACCTGTGTGGCCTGCTTTTTCGGCGCGGAGCAGCCATTTGGCTTTTTGCAGCGCGTCATTGCTGCTCCAGCCTAGTGGTTTGTCGAGCAAAAGCACCCCATGCACAGGGCGCCGTTGCACCCTGGTGCGTGGCGCATTCATGGCTATTCCTCTTTGGAACGAGAGGCCACAGCCTGTGCTATGAGCGCATTCATGTCGGCCGCACGTTCAGACGTGCGGTCAAACAAGAAATGCAGCGTTGGCACGGTGTGAATATGCAGGCGCTTGAACAAACCATTGCGCAGGAAGCCTGCCGCTTGGTTCAAGGCCGCTTGGGTTTCTTCCGGGTCACCGACCAACACGCTGAAGAACACCTTGGCATGGGCATAGTCAGGCGTGACTCCCACGCCCTGGATGGTGACCATGCCCAGCCGATAGTCCTTCATCTCGCGGGCAATCAGCTCGGTCAGATCACGCTGGATCTGATCGGCGACTTTGAGCCCGCGGTTGGGGGTTGCGCTTTTTTTCTTGGCCATTGCTTCAGTGTTACTTATTCAGTCTTACTTAAGCAGCGACACGCGCAGCCGATTCCAGCGTACGTGCGATTTCGCGGATCTCAAAGAATTCCAACGTATCGCCTTCGACGATATCGTTGTAACCCTTGATATTCAAACCGCAATCGAAACCTTCGCGCACTTCTTTGGCATCGTCCTTGAAACGCTTGAGAGACTCCAACTCACCCGTGAAGATGACCCGGTTATCCCGCAACAGACGCAGTTTGGCACTGCGGCGAACGATACCGCCCGTAACCATACAACCAGCGATAGAGCCGATTTTGCTGACACGGAAGATCTGGCGAATCTCGGCAGTGCCGATGACTTCTTCCTTCTTGTCAGGCGTCAACATGCCAGACATAGCGACCTTCAACTCGTCAACCGCTTCGTACAAGATGCTGTAGTAACGGATATCGACACCGTTGTTCTCGGCCAGTTTGCGCGCACCGGCATCGGCACGGGTATTGAAACCAATGATGAAGGCCTTGGATGCGATAGCCAGATTCACATCGGACTCGCTGATACCGCCAACCGCCGCGTACACCAACTGCACCTTGACCTCGTCGGTCGAGAGTTTGAGCAAAGACTGTGACAGCGCTTCTTGCGAACCCTGCACGTCGGACTTGATGATGATGGGCAACATCTTGACTTCGCCCGCTCCAATGTCGGAGAACATGTTCTCCAGCTTGGAAGCCTGCTGCTTGGACAGCTTGGTGTTGCGGAACTTGCCAGCACGGAAGGTGGCGATTTCACGGGCACGGCGTTCATCCGCCATCACCATGAAATCATCCCCAGCTTGAGGAACTTCCGTCAAACCTTGGATTTCAACCGGGATAGAAGGGCCAGCAGTTTTGATCGCTTTGCCATTTTCGTCCAGCATGGCACGCACGCGGCCATAGGTTTGGCCTGCCAGCACCACATCGCCCGCCTTCAACGTACCGGATTGCACCAGTACCGTAGCCACTGGGCCACGGCCCTTGTCCAAGCGCGCTTCAATCACCAAGCCTTTGGCCATGGCCTCAACCGGAGCGCGGAGTTCCAGCACTTCGGCTTGCAACAGCACTTGTTCCAGCAAGGCATCAATGCCAAAGCCGGTTTTGGCGGACACAGAGACAAAGGGTGAGTTGCCGCCGAAATCTTCGGGGATCACATCTTCAACCACCAGCTCGTTCTTCACACGGTCAGCGTTGGCATCGGGTTTGTCTATCTTATTGATAGCAACAACGATAGGTACACCAGCGGCTTTAGCGTGTTTGATGGCTTCACGGGTTTGCGGCATCACGCCGTCGTCCGCAGCAACCACCAAGATCACAATGTCAGTGGCCTTAGCACCACGGGCACGCATGGCGGTAAACGCTTCGTGACCCGGGGTATCGAGGAAGGACACCATGCCACGCGGGGTTTCCACGTGGTAAGCACCAATGTGCTGGGTAATACCACCCGCTTCGCCGGAGGCAACCTTGGTACGGCGGATGTAGTCCAGCAACGACGTTTTACCGTGGTCAACGTGGCCCATCACGGTCACAACCGGAGCGCGTGGCAAGGATTCTGACTCTTGCTGCAGCACCTCTTCGTCGGTAAACGCTTCGGGATCGTCCAACGCAGCAACCACGGCTTTGTGACCCAGTTCTTCCACCAAAATCATGGCGGTGTCTTGGTCAAGCGGCTGGTTGATGGTGACCATCTGACCCAGTTTCATCAAAATCTTGATGACTTCTGAGGCTTTGACCGCCATTTTGTGTGCCAATTCGGCCACCGTGATGGTTTCAGGCACATGCACCTCTAACACGCGTGCTTCTACCGCTGGTGCGGGTGTGTACTCTTCGTCACGGCGATCATTAGCGCCACGGCGACCACGCGGACCACCACGCCAATTGTTGTTGCGACCCACACCGCCAGCGCTATCGCCACGGGTTTTGAGTTCTTTCTTCTTGGCCGGATCTCCTGCCCAACTGGACGACAACTTGGCAGACTTGACTTCTGTCCCTGGTGCACCGGGTTTAGCCACCACCGCACCTGCAGCTGGTTTAGCCGCTGGCGTGCCATTGGCAGGCTTGTGCAGTGTGCCCTTGATCGGTGCTTTGGGGTCAACCTTGGGCGCGGGCTTGGGCTCTTCAGGCTTCTTGGCAGCGACCAGAACACGCTTGGGCGCGTTCATCATGGCGCGAATGGCTTCTGCTTCAGCCAAGGCTTTGGAACGACGGTCGTGCAAATCTTTGGCACGGGCCACTTCTTCGTCCGCACGTGCTTGCGCTTCTGCCGCTTTGGCCGCGATAGCCGCAACACGCGCGGCCTCGGCCACCGCCGCCGCATCCACAACGGGAGCGACAGGCACAGCAGCAGGGGCTTGGCTTTCCGCTTGCACCACAGGTGCAGCTTTGGCCGCAACGGGTGGGCGCACAGGCAACACCGCCGTGCCATTGACGGCAGCGCCTGGTGGACGGTTGGGGGCAGACACCGGTGTGGCTACAACAGCTACAGCGTCGTTCGAGAGATCCGCTTTGGCCGCTAATTCAGCCAAACGCACTGTTTCTGCAGCTTCAGCAGCAACGCGATCACGCTCCTCTTGCGCTTGTCGCAAGCGACGCTTCTCGGCCAGCTCTTCTTCTTGGCGACGAATCAACTCCGCTTGTTGGCGGGCTTCTTCTTCGCGGCGAATCAACTCGGCTTCCTCGCGCGCAGCCGCTTGCTCAGCCGCCAAACTGGCAGCAGCATCAGCCGCTTCGTTGACATCCGCAGGGGCATCATGTGCATCATCACGTTTGATAAACGTACGGGTTTTGCGCACTTCGACTTGGATAGTGCGCGCCCGGCCGGTGCCGTCGGCCTGCTTGATTTCAGTGGTGGACTTTTTCACCAACGTGATCTTTTTACGTTCAGATGAGGCGGTGCCGTGGCTGATTTGCAAAAAGCTGAGCAGCTTTTGTTTGTCAGCTTCGCTCAACGCGTCGCTGGCAGAAGACTTGGCGAGACCCGCGTGCTTGAGTTGATCGAGCAGGGTTTCGGTAGATTTTTTGAGTTCATTGGCGAACTCGGCGACTGTCGTACTGGACATGTGTTGTGCAACCTTTCATGACCGTTACGCTTGAGAAGCCGCATCACTGGTAAACCAGTGTTCGCGTGCCTTCATGATCAGCGTTTTGGCTTCGTCCGCAGACTGGCCGGTGATATCTGTAAGTTCGTCCACAGCCAAATCGGCCAGGTCGTCCAGGGTGAGAACCCCGCCAGTGGCGAGGCTGGCGATCAACGCAGGCGACAAGCCTTCGAGATCGTTCAAGTCTTGAGAGACTGGTGTAGCAGAGGACGTTGCGCCGGGAGCGCTCACTTCATCTTCAGCGTCTTCTTCGCGAACGATGTCCATCGTCAACAAAACATCTTTGGCACGGGCACGCAGTTCGTTGACGGTGTCTTCGTCAAAGCTTTCAATTTCCAGCATTTCTTGCAGTGGCACATAGGCCACCTCTTCAAGGCTGGTGAAACCTTCAGCAAACAAGATGTCGGCAATTTCTTGGTCGACATCGAGCTTTTCCATGAACAGCTTGCGCACGGACTCGGCTTCGCCCGATTTTTTGGCCGCAGATTCAACCGCGTCCATGATGTTGATTTTCCAACCCGTGAGGTCAGAGGCCAAACGGACGTTTTGTCCGCCACGGCCAATCGCCATCGCCAAGTTTTCTTCGTCAACAACCACATCCATCGCGTGATTTTCTTCGTCCACAACAATAGAAGAGACGTTGGCAGGCGCCAAGGCACCGATCACAAATTGTGCGGGGTCTTCGCTCCACAGCACGATGTCAACACGTTCACCCGCAAGCTCAGTGGTCACACCGTTCACACGGGTGCCACGCACGCCCACACAAGTGCCGATGGGGTCAACGCGCTTGTCGTGCGACAGCACGGCAATCTTGGCGCGGGAACCGGCATCACGGGCGCAGGTTTTGATTTCCAGCAGGCCCTGTTCAATCTCAGGCACTTCTTGGCGGAACAACTCGATCATGAATTCAGGCGCATTGCGCGAGAGGATGATGGGTGCACCGCGCAGGGTCAAGTCCACTTCCATGATCATGGCGCGAACGCGGTCGCCCGTACGGAAGTTTTCCTTGGGGATCATGTCGCCACGGCGCAAACGACCTTCAACGCGACCGCTCTCGACGATCAAATCGCCCTTGTCCATGCGCTTGACCGTGCCGACGAAAATCTTGTCGCCACGCGACATGAAATCGTTCAGCAGCATTTCGCGTTCAGCATCACGGATTTTTTGCAGAATCACTTGCTTGGCCGCCATCGCACCGATGCGGCCAATGGGCACGGATTCAACCGCTTCTTCGATGTACTCGTCCACCTCGATGTCAGGGATTTGCTCTTTGGCTTCAAACAGCAAAATCTCTTGGTCAGGCAGTTGCAGACCCGCTTCATCGGGCACCACATGCCAGCGACGGAAGGTCTCATAGCTGCCGCTGTCGCGGTCAACGGCGACACGAATGTCCACCTCAGCCGTGCCAAACAATTTTTTGGTCGCCTGTGCCAGGGCTGATTCAACAGCGCCAAACACCACATCGCGCTCGACATTTTTCTCGCGCGAGATGGCTTCCACCAACATCAACATCTCTCTATTCATTGCACCCACTCTCCTGCTCTGCTGTGGGCAGGCCGCCATGGCCTTTGCCCTTGAAATCAACAATTGGCGCGAGCCGCGCTTCGCGCACCTCGTCCAGCGTAAAACCCAATGCTTGCAAAGGCGCTGGAACGCGCTTTTTGCTTATCTTTTGGCCTGGCTTGACCTTGGGCTCGTCGCGCCAAACAATCTGCCAGCCCTGTGCAGCACCTTCAGCAGGCGCTGCAACGGCCTCCAGGGTGCCACGGAATTTTTTGCGGTTGGCGTGTACCGAGGGGTCTTGCCCTATCGAGCCAATCGGCGCTTTAAGGGTGACATCAATGATCGAACCCACAAAACGCTCGTAATCTTTGGCATGGCGCAAAGGGCGGTCAATACCGGGCGAAGACACTTCAAGCCTACGGTAATCAATGCCATCCACCTCCAGCGCAAACAACAGCTGGCGGTTCACTTTTTCGCAGTCTTCTACGTTGACAAACTGTTCTGGCACACCGGGCGACACAGGCGCCCAAGGTAAATCAATGGTGATGCGCAACAGGCCACCTGCGGAGCGTTCAATCTCCACCAGGTCATAGCCTAGGCCGCTTACGGTTGTCTCAACGATCTGCTGCAATGCCACGGATAGAAGTAATGTGAAGGGTTAAAAATGCAAAAAGGCCAACATTCGATAAACGATGGCCCAAAAAAAAACGGGCGATGGTTACTCGCCCGTCTTTCGACAATTT
>Ga0213847_1029754_pt1 | contig 9334 bp, 8 predicted proteins | sample EEC_MetaT_FD_165035 | JGI IMG/M metagenome (GOLD analysis project Ga0213847, IMG submission 165035) | Metatranscriptome of freshwater microbial communities from pre-fracked creek in Pennsylvania, United States - EE:C (Metagenome... | ecosystem: Environmental > Aquatic > Freshwater > Creek | place...
CTACCTTTGGCATTCTCAGGGGGGGTGGGCTGGAGTGCTACCGGAGCCGCCGCACTGAGCGAAGCGGAAGTCGCCCAAAAAACCTTGGCCGAATGGGGGTTGAAGCTGCGTTGGGTGGAAAAACAATCACGCGACACCGCTGAAAACGCACGCATGACCTTTGCGCTGATGGTGCCAGACAAGGTAACAGACGTTGCCATCGTGACCAACGCTTGGCACATGCCCCGCGCAGTAAAGGCATTTGAGGCCGCAGGCTTCCACGTAACAGCGACCCCAATGGGTTACATCACAGCACATGACAGGGGCCTTATGGAATGGCTGCCAACAGCCCAAGGATTGATGAGTTCGTATAACGTACTGCGTGAGTGGCTGGCACTGCGGATGGCCGCTTATTGACGAAAACTCGTGATTGCTGCTATATTACTAACCAGTTAGTCATTAGCTTATGTGCCCACTCATTCAACAAGTCGAAGCAGTCTGCGCCAAACGGGCGCGTCGCAAAGAAGCTCGCCCTGGCGAACTGCTGGCAGCGGCGTTGGATTTGTTCGTCGAGAAAGGCTTTGCAGCAACCAAGGCAGAAGAAGTTGCGGCACGGGCTGGGGTCTCCAAAGGTACCTTGTTTTTATACTTCAAGAGCAAAGAAGAATTGTTCAAAGCCGTGGTACGTGAAAACATCTCTGGCAACTTCCCGGCCTGGAACGCTGAATTCGATAACTTTCAAGGCAGCACAGCTGAAATGCTCAGCTACGCGATGAACGCATGGTGGGCCCATGTGGGAGCAACCCAAGCCTCGGGCATCACCAAGCTGATGATGAGCGAAGCACGCAACTTCCCCGAGCTGGCTGCGTTTTACCAAGATGAGGTAATACGCCCAGGCAATGCGTTGCTGGCGCGCATACTCCAACGCGGTATAGACCGGGGTGAATTCCGCCCTGTCAACATCAAATACGGCGTCCACAGCGTATTAGCACCGCTGATGTTTTTGACCATGTGGAAGCACTCCCTGGGTGCTTGTGTTGGGCAAGACGTAGAACTGGTGCCAAAAGACTATATCGCGGCACAAATTGACACCCTTTTGAATGGTTTTTGCACGCCTGCAAAAACTACGCTTTCACCCACCCTGACTCAATTTACCCCCTACCCTCTGACCGGAGACTCACAAGCATGAAGCGTTGGACCAAATGGATTATTTTTGCCCTGGTGCTGGTGGGCATAGGACTAGGGGTGATGCGAGCGCTGAAAGCCCGTAAAGTGCAACAAGCTGCCGTGGCAGAGGCCACGCAGGCAAAAAACCAAACGCTGGTGGAGCTGTCGCCATCGGATGTCACTCCCGCCCAAACCCATCAACTGGCACAAGGTTTAACGATTTCGGGCAGCTTGAAGGCCGTCAACACAGCGGTGGTCAAAGCAAAAGTAGCAGGTGCCATTTTGGGCTTGACGCTGCGCGAAGGCGATAGCGTCAAAGCCGGGCAAGTGGTGGGTACGGTTGACACCGTGGAGTACCAGGCCCGCGTCAACCAAGCCCAGCGCCAAGCCAGCGCCGCCAAAACGCAAATCGACATTGCGCAACGGCAATATGACAACAACAAGGCCCTGGTCGACCAGGGCTTTATCTCCAAAACTGCGCTGGACACCTCGCTGGCAACATTGGAAGGCACCAAAGCTTCGTTTGAAGCAGCCACGGCAGGGGCCGATGTGGCACGAAAATCACTGGACGATGCCGTACTGCGTGCCCCGATCAGCGGGCAAGTGTCGCAACGTTTGGCCCAGCCAGGTGAACGCGTGGCCATTGATGGCCGGGTGATTGAGATCACCGACTTGAGCCGCCTGGAGCTGGAAGCCAGTCTGAGCGCTGCGGACTCGATGCAGGTGCGCGTCGGCCAAACTGCGGCGTTGCAAATCGAAGGCAGTGCCAACGCAGTCAATGCCCACGTGGTACGTATCAACCCCACTGCCCAGGTGGGCAGTCGTGCCGTGCTGGTCTACCTGAGCGTGGACAACCCCACAGGCTTGCGCCAAGGCCTGTTTGCCCAAGGCAACTTGGGGACAGCCCAAGCCGCTATGTTGGCCGTGCCGGTAAGTGCCGTGCGCAACGACAAGCCCGCACCCTATGTGCAGATCGTAGAAGATGGCAAAGTGGTGCACAAATCCGTAGAAATGGGCCCACGTGGCGCAGATGCCAAAGACAGCACCGGGCAGAGCTGGGTCGCCATCAAAGGCTTGGTCGAGGGGGCCAAAGTCATCAGCGGTGCACTGGGCGCCCTGCGTGAAGGCACGGTCGTCAAGTTCACCACCGTAGGCAAATAAGCCATGTGGTTCACCCAAGTCAGCCTAAAGAACCCCGTTTTTGCCACGATGGTGATGCTCGCCTTGGTGGTGCTGGGACTGTTCTCGTACCAACGTCTGCAAGTGGATCAGTTCCCGAACATCGACTTTCCCATCGTCGTCATCACCACCGACTACCCCGGCGCTTCGCCCGAAATCATCGAAAGCGAAGTCAGCAAGAAGGTGGAAGAGGGTGTGAATTCGATTGCAGGCATCAACGCCCTTACCTCCCGCAGCTACGAAGGCACCTCGGTCGTGGTGATCGAATTCCAGCTGTACGTCGATGGGCGCAAAGCGGCGGAAGACGTGCGCGAGAAAATCGCGGCCATCCGCCCCAACTTCCGTGCTGAGGTGAAAGACCCGCGCGTCCTGCGCTTTGACCCATCGGCCAAGGCCATCTGGTCGATGGCCGTGATACCCGAGAAAAAAGCGGGTACATCAGCGGCGTTGGACGCGGTAGCACTGACCAATTGGGCCGATCAAACGCTGAAAAAACGGCTAGAAAATGTACGCGGCGTCGGCTCCGTCACGCTGGTGGGGGGCACCAAGCGCGAAATCAACATCTACTTAAACCCCCAAGCGATGGAAGCGCTGGGTGTCACGGCTGACCAGGTCGTCACCGCGGTGAAGGGCGAGAACCAAGACCTGCCGGTGGGTGCGATCCGCTCCTTGCAAACCGAGCGGGTGGTGCAAATCGCCGCCCGTATGAAACGACCTGAAGACTTTAACGACATCATCGTGACCCGCAAAAACGGTGTGGCTGTGCGCATCAGCCAAGTCGCCAGGGTGGCAGATGGCGCGCAAGAAATCGACAGCTTAGCGCTCTACAACGGCCAACGCACATTGCTGCTAACGGTGCAGAAATCACAAGATGAAAACACCATCGCCGTAGTAGATGCATTGAATGAGGCCATCAAAACGATCACACCGCAGCTGCCCCCTGGGGTACGCTTGGAGCCGATTACCGATGGCTCGCGCAGCATCCGGGTATCGGTAGACAACGTACGCCGCACGCTGATCGAGGGTGCAGGCCTGACCGTGTTGATCGTGTTTTTGTTCCTGAACTCCTGGCGCTCGACGGTCATCACCGGCCTCACGCTGCCGATCTCCATCATTGGCACCTTTTTATTCATGAACATGTTTGGCTTCACCATCAACATGATCACGCTGATGGCTTTGTCGCTGTGCGTGGGCTTGCTGATTGACGATGCCATTGTGGTGCGCGAAAACATCGTGCGCCATGTACAAATGGGCAAATTACCTTATGACGCAGCGATGGACGGTACCAAGGAGATTGGTTTGGCCGTGCTGGCGACCACGTTCTCCATCGTCGCAGTGTTCATGCCAATTGGCTTCATGGGCGGCATCATCGGCAAATTTTTCCACCAGTTCGGCATCACCATCGTGGCAGCGGTGATGATTTCAATGTTCGTCAGCTTCACGCTCGATCCTATGCTGTCCAGCATCTGGCACGACCCCAGCATTGAAACGCACGGCAAACGTGGCGCCCCTGTCACGTTCTACGACAAAACCATTGGCCGCATCACCGGCTGGTTCGACAGCGCGACCGAAGCGTTGGCCGATGGCTACCAAGACATCTTGCGGTGGTCACTCAAGCACAAACTGGTGACGGTGCTGCTGTCGGTAGGTATCTTTGTGGTCAGCCTCTTCATGGTGCCGCTGTTGGGCACGGAATTCGTCCCCAAGGCCGACTTTTCCGAGACCACGTTGAGTTATTACACCCCCGTAGGCTCCTCTTTAGAAGTGACGGAAGCCAAGTCCAAGCAGGTAGAAGCCATCATCCATGAGTTCCCCGAGGTGCGCTACACCCTGTCCACCATCAACACAGGCACAGCCGTAGGCAAAATTTACGCCAGCGTCTACGTGCGCTTGGTAGACCGCAAACTTCGCAGCCGCAGCGTGGACCAAATGTCCGCTGTGTTACGAGATCGCTTGCAACAGGTGCCAGGCATCACCGTGACCCACGCAGGTCTGGTGGATGCCGTGGGGGGTAACAAGCAAGTGGAATTCTCACTGCAAGGCCCGGATGTGCGTGAATTGGAGCGTTTGGCAACATTGGTGATGGCCAAAGTCAGGCCCGTGCCAGGTTTGGTGGATTTGGACTCCAGCGTCAAGCCCAACAAACCAACGATTGACATCGAAGTTAAGCGCGATGTTGCCAGCGACTTGGGCCTCTCTGTGGCGCAAATCGGCAGCCAACTGCGCACCCTGGTCGCCGGGCAAACCGTGGGCAACTGGCGGGCTTCGGACGATCAAACCTATGACGTGAACGTGCGCCTTTCCCCCGATGCTCGCAACACACCGCAAGATTTGGAGCGACTCCCGTTCACGGTGGGGGCAAATGCCGATGGTTCCTCACGGATTGTCCGGGTGAACCAGATTGCCAGCGTCAAAGAAGCTACCGGCTCCAACCAAATCAACCGCCGAGATTTGACACGGGAAGTCGCCATCAACGCCAACGTCTATGCCCGCTCCGCAGGCGAGGTGTCCAATGACATCAAAGCGATCATGGAAGGCATACAGATGCCACCGGGTTACAGCTACCAGTTCAGCGGCTCCACCAAAAACATGGCGGAATCGTTCGGTTACGCTGTATCTGCGTTGGCACTGGCCATCATTTTTATTTACATGATCCTGGCCAGCCAGTTCAAAAGTTTCTTGCAACCGCTGGCACTGATGACAGCTCTGCCGCTCACGCTGATAGGCGTGGTGCTGGCACTGCTGATGTTCCGCTCCACGCTGTCCATGTTCTCTGTGATTGGTGTAGTGATGCTGATGGGGTTGGTCACCAAAAATGCGATTTTGCTGGTGGATTTTGCCATCCGCTCACGTGAAAGCGTTCAGGCTGCCGACGGCTCCGCCCTGCCCGGTCTGCCACGCAACGAGGCCCTGCTGCTGGCCGCCAAAGTGCGTTTGCGCCCGATTTTGATGACCACATTGGCCATGATTTTCGGCATGGTGCCGCTGGCCTTTGCCATCACCGAAGGCTCAGAACAGCGTGCCCCGATGGGGCAGGCTGTCATTGGTGGTGTCATCACCAGCTCCCTATTGACCTTGGTGGTGGTGCCCGTGGTGTATTGCTATATGGACGACCTGGGCAACTGGTTCAAGCGTTTGCTGGGTGGAGGGCACACCGCCCCCTAAAATTCAGGTATCCACCAGACTCCTGAAAAGAAAGCCAAACACCATGACCATGACCACCACCATGAACTTTGAACAAGCCCGCTTCAACATGATTGAGCAGCAAATCCGCCCTTGGGATGTGCTGGACACCGACATCTTGACATTGCTGAGTACGCTCAAGCGCGAAAACTTTGTGCAACCCGAACACCGCAACATGGCCTTCACCGACATGGCGCTGCCCCTGCCCGCAGGCGAATTCATGCTCTCACCTAAGCTGGAAGCTCGCTTGGTGCAAGACTTGAAAGTGCAAGCCCATGAACACGTGTTGGAGATTGGTGCTGGATCTGGCTACACCACTGCATTGCTGGCAAAACGTGCTGCTAACGTTATTGCGCTGGAAATCAACCCCGAACTGGTCGAGTTTGCCCGCGAAAACCTGGCAGATGCCGCGATCCATAACGCAGAAGTGCGGCTGGGTGATGGCGCTAAAGACGCAGCAGCTTTGGGCCAGTTTGATGTGATCGTGCTCAGTGGCTCGGTGGCCAGCATTCCTCAAGCGCTGTTGAATTTACTCAAACCGTTAGGTCGCTTGGTGGCCATCGTCGGGTTTGAACCGGTGATGCGCGCCCACTTTGTCACCCGCAATGCAGACCACAGCTTTACCACCGTGCAACCCTGGGACACGATAGCCCCACGTCTGCACAACTTCCCCGAACCTTCGTCGTTCAGCTTCTGAAAACAGGTTGTAACTGCTTCTATGATTGACCACATCCGCCCTGCTCTTTTGACCCATTGGCTGAGCCAAGCCGCCACCGACGGCAGCCCCGTGGTGCTCGACGTGCGCGAACCCTGGGAGCTGCAAACCGCAGCAGTCACACCCAAAGGCTTCACCCTGGTGGCCATCCCCATGAACGACATTCCCTCACGCATTGGCGAACTGGATGCCCATACCCCCATCGCCTGCCTGTGCCATCACGGTGCACGCAGCCTGCGGGTTGCCAATTTTTTGAGTCAAAACGGTTTCAACAACGTCGTCAATATCTCTGGTGGCATTGAGGTTTGGGCGCAGGAGTTGGACACCACGGTTCCCCGTTATTGATTTTCTCTGCTTGCCACTCTGTCACCCTGTTCATTACCTTCTCTAGGATGCGTATGCGTTTGCTCCAGTTGCACTTCTCTCCTCTAGCAGCGGCCCTGTGTGCGGCACTGCCCATGTGGGCATCAGCCCAAAGCTTGGTCACCGTGTACGAATCCGCCCGCGCCTATGACGCAGCTTTCCAGTCCGCCCGCAGCCAGTTCGATGCCAACCAAACCAAGGCAGAACAAGCCCGTGCAGGCCTGCTGCCTCAGGCGGGCTTGGTCGCTTCAATGCAGCGCTCCAAACTCCAGGTGTTTCCTGACTTAGGAGGGGCACCAGCCAATATTGACCGGGTCTTTGGCTCGAAGAGCGCTACCGTTAACGTCAGCCAACCGCTGTACCGCCCGGCCAACCTAGCGCTGTACAGCCAAGGGGTGAAGCAAGTGGAATTGGCGGATGCACAACTGCAAGCGGCAGAGCAAGACCTGCTGATCCGCGTCAGCACCGCGTACTTTGACGTGCTGGCCTCGCAAGACAGCCTGACCTTTGTCAAAGCCCAAAAGGCCGCCGTTGCGGAACAACTGGCATTTGCCAAGCGCAACTTTGAGGTCGGTACCTCCACCATCACCGACACCCGTGAAGCGCAAGCCCGGTTCGATTTGGTGATTGCCCAAGAAATTGCTGCCGACAACGATTTGCGCGTCAAAAAAATCGCGCTGGATCAGTTTGTCGGTAAAACCAACATTCAACCCCAACCGTTGACAAGTGTCATCAGCCTGCCCGCACTGGCACCCGACGAGGTTACCCAGTGGGTCACCCTGTCCGAAGCCCAGCATCCCAGCATCAAGCAAGCCAAAATCGCACTTGAAGTGGCTGAATTAGAAACCCAAAAAGCCGAAGCAGGCCACAAACCCACCCTCGATTTGATTGGCAGCTACACCGGTACCCGCAACGACAATGGCACATCAACCTCTGGTGCATCAACGGTGGGCTCCAAGGTCTATGTCGGCAGTGTGGGGGTCAACTTCAACATTCCGTTGTTTGCAGGCTTCGCCACCCAAGGCCGCATCAAAGAAACGCTGGCGCTTGAAGACAAAGCGCGCAACGACCTGGAAGCCGCCCGCCGCGCTGTAGCACAAGCCACACGCACAGCCTACTTTGGCGTGGTGTCCGGCCAAGGCCAGGTTAAAGCCTTGCAAGCCGCAGAAGCCAGCAGCCAAAGCGCACTGGATGCCAATAAACTGGGCTACCAAGTCGGCGTACGGATCAACATCGACGTGCTGAACTCGCAAAGCCAACTGTTTCAAACCAAGCGTGATTTGGCCAAAGCCCGCTACGACGTGCTGGTCGGTGGCCTGAAACTGCGCCAAGCCAATGGCACGCTGCAAGCCACAGATTTGGCCGTGGTCAACAGTTTGTTAACCCCATAACCCCCCTAGCTTTATGAAACCTACCTTGTGGGCCTTTATCGCAGTAACTGCAGTAACCGTGGCTGCGTTGATGGGCTGCGCCAGCACAGGCCCAAACAGCCCCTCCGCACGGCCCGTGCTGTACCCCAACGCCATGCTGACCAACATAGGCGAGCCCAAAGCACGCGCAGAAGCCGATAACTGCATGGCAAAAGCACAAGCAGCGGGTTTGATGCCGGAGGAAAAAACCAATGCCGTTGCCCATGGTGCAGCGCAAGGGGCCACCGTAGCAGGTGCCGCCTCTGCCGTAGGTGCGGTAATCAGTGGCCGTGGTTTGAACGGCATTTTGGGCAGTGCCGCCACAGGTGCCGCGATTGGTGGTACCGCCGGGGCAGTCCATGGTGGGTTTCAAAACAGACCCAGCGTCACCTACCGCCACTTTGTCCAGCGCTGCCTGGGTGAAAAAGGGCTGGATGTCATCGGCTGGAACTGAGCGCCGCTGCGCCTGCAGCGGCAGGGTTGCGTTGCCCCCAGGTGCGCCATGAAAGTGCACGCAATCGCCATGCTCTTGGCGGTCATGGGGGTACAAGCGGCCCAAGCACAATCGGTCATCTTATCTGGCATGGTAGGGACTAAAGCCCTAGTCATTGTTGATGGGAATGCTCCAAAAATAGTAGCAGTTGGTGAATCCATCCACGGTGTGAAGCTGGTCTCGGTGCAAGACAACACCGCCATCATGCTGATCGCAGGCAAGCCTTACACCCTGCGCGTTGGGGAAGCCCCTGCCAATGTGGAGCACCATCCAGCAGGCGGGCACACCACCAAAATCGTGATTCCCATGTCCGGTGGTGGGCACTTCATGGCACAAGGCAGTATCAACGGTGTGTTTACCCAATTCATGGTGGACACTGGGGCCACCTCTGTTGCACTCAGTGCAGCAGAGGCCAAACGCATCGGGTTGGACTACACCTCCGGCCAGCCCATGCGTATCAACACGGCCAACGGTCAAGCCATCGGTTATCTGCTGAAACTGGCTTCTGTGCGCATTGGCCAAGTAGACATCCCCAACGTTGACGCCATCGTCTCCCCGCAACCCATGCCCTACGTGTTGCTGGGCAACAGCTTTTTGACCCGTTTTTCAATGCACAAAGAGAGCGATGTGATGGTGCTTGAGCGGCGGTATTGAGTGTTGGGCAAGAAAACCCGCACCACACTCACCCCTCAAACTGCGGATGCAGCTGCCGAATTCGCCCCATTGCCATCCCTGCTGCTGAGGTACGGGTTTCCACGCCCATTTTGGCGTAAATGTGTTCCAGGTGTTTTTTGACTGTGGCGGGGCTGGCACCCAAGATGTCGCCGATGTCGCGGTTGATTTTGC
>Ga0213847_1050619_pt1 | contig 9179 bp, 8 predicted proteins | sample EEC_MetaT_FD_165035 | JGI IMG/M metagenome (GOLD analysis project Ga0213847, IMG submission 165035) | Metatranscriptome of freshwater microbial communities from pre-fracked creek in Pennsylvania, United States - EE:C (Metagenome... | ecosystem: Environmental > Aquatic > Freshwater > Creek | place...
CGGTGCTCGTGAAAAGAAAAACACAAAGTACCAAGGTGACGGGCAAACTGACTCCCAAAGTCGGCGGCAAAGTGAACCGGGCGTGGATCAACGACCACGTCAATGACCCTTATGTGAAGCTGGCGAGCATTGAGGGCTACCGTGCCCGCGCCGCCTACAAACTCAAAGAAATTGATGAAGCCCTGGGCTTGATCAAACCTGGTTATCTGGTGGTTGACCTGGGGTGTACACCTGGCGCATGGAGTCAGTATCTGCGCCGTAAGTTTTCGCCCCTGGGCGCAGCGGCAGGCGAGTTGAATGGCACCATCATCGGGTTGGACATCTTGCCCATGAAGCCCATTGAGGGTGTTAACTTTTTGTTGGGTGATTTCCGTGAAAACGAAGTGCTGCAAAAACTAGAGCAAACTATGCAGGGAAAACTTGCGGATATTGTGGTTTCGGACATGGCACCTAATCTCTCAGGGATTGCGTCTACCGATGCTGCACGCATCAGCCATTTGGTCGAGCTGGCAGTCGAATTCAGCCAAAAACACATGAAGCCTGAAGGCGCGTTGGTCGTGAAGCTTTTTCACGGCGAAGGCTATGCGGAGTTGGTCAAGCTCTTCAAAGAGACGTTCAAAACGGTCTAGCCCCTCAAGCCCAAAGCATCGCGCGACAAGTCTTCAGAGACGTTTTTGATTGGCATGGGCTTGAAAGTCACGCCAGGCTCTTGAAACGCCTAAAATGCAACGCACTTACTTCGCACGGTCGATTTTCTTTCCCGACTTGCCGATTCGTTTTTATACCCGGAGTTTCGCTTGAACAATCAGTGGTTTTCTAAAGTTGCCGTTTGGCTGGTTATTGCCATGGTGCTCTTCACCGTTTTCAAACAGTTTGATTCCAAAACGGGTGTAGCCGGCGCGAACTATCTGGGGTATTCGGACTTTCTGGAAGAAGTGCGTGGCAAGCGCATCAAAGCTGCGACCATCGCTGAAGGCCAAGGCGGCACCGAGATCATTGCTACCACCACCGATGACCGCAAAGTCCGCACCAATGCCACCTATTTGGACCGTGGCTTGGTGGGTGACTTGATCGCCAACAACGTCAAATTCGACGTGAAGGCCCGTGAAGAAGGTTCCCTGATGATGACCCTGCTGGTCAGCTGGGGCCCCATGCTGTTGTTGATTGGCGTATGGGTGTACTTCATGCGCCAAATGCAAGGTGGCGGCAAGGGTGGGGCGTTCAGCTTTGGCAAAAGCAAGGCCCGCTTGCTGGACGAGAGCAGCAATACAGTGACCTTTGCCGATGTGGCAGGCTGCGATGAAGCCAAAGAAGAAGTCAAAGAAGTCGTGGATTTTTTGAAAGACCCTGCCAAGTTTCAAAAACTCGGTGGCCGTATCCCGCGTGGTTTGCTGCTGGTCGGCCCTCCTGGTACCGGCAAAACCCTGCTTGCCAAGAGCATTGCGGGCGAGGCCAAAGTGCCATTCTTTTCGATTTCAGGCTCTGACTTTGTGGAAATGTTTGTAGGTGTGGGTGCATCCCGGGTGCGCGACATGTTCGACAACGCCAAAAAGAACGCCCCTTGCATCATCTTTATCGATGAAATCGATGCTGTAGGCCGCCAACGCGGTGCGGGTGTCGGCGGTGGTAACGATGAGCGCGAACAAACGCTGAACCAAATGCTGGTCGAGATGGACGGGTTTGAAACCAACGTCGGCGTGATTGTCGTTGCCGCGACCAACCGCCCCGATATTTTGGATTCTGCCTTGCTGCGCCCCGGTCGTTTTGACCGTCAAGTCTACGTCACGTTGCCCGATATCCGGGGTCGTGAGCAAATCTTGGCCGTCCACATGCGCAAAGTGCCGTTGAGCCAAGATGTGAGTGCTATCACCATTGCCCGTGGCACCCCTGGCATGAGCGGTGCTGATTTGGCCAACCTGTGCAATGAGGCCGCGCTGATGGCCGCTCGCCGCAATGCCCGCGTGGTGGAGATGCAAGACTTTGAGAAAGCCAAAGACAAAATCTTCATGGGTCCCGAGCGCAAGAGCATGGTTATGCCCGAGGAAGAACGCCGCAACACGGCGTACCATGAGTCTGGCCATGCGTTGATCGGCAAGCTGCTGCCCAAGTGCGATCCAGTTCACAAAGTCACCATCATCCCGCGTGGCCGGGCCTTGGGTGTGACGATGAGTCTGCCAGCGCAAGACCGCTACAGCTATGACAGCGGCTACATGCTTAGCCAAATCAGCATGTTGTTTGGTGGGCGTATTGCCGAAGAAGTGTTTATGCAGCAAATGACCACCGGTGCCAGCAACGATTTTGAACGTGCCACCACTTTGGCGCGCGACATGGTGATGCGCTATGGCATGACGGAAGCCCTGGGCCCCATGGTTTATGCCGAAAACGAAGGCGAAGTCTTCTTGGGCCGCTCGGTCACCAAAACCACCAGCATGAGCGAGCAAACTATGCAAAAAGTGGATGCTGAAGTGCGCCGCATCATTGACCAACAGTATTCGGAGGCCCGTCATCTGATTGAAGCCAATCGCGACAAAATGCACGCCATGGCCAAAGCACTGCTGGAATGGGAAACCATTGACGCCGAGCAAATCGACGACATCATGGCAGGCATTCAACCTCGTGCGCCAAAGGACTGGACGCCCCGCACGCCACCTGCGACAGGCACGGATGGCGACAGTGGCAATGCACCTGCTACGGTGATCCCGCAATCGGCACCGACGGCCGCGTGATGTCACCAACCGTCCAAAAAAACGGGGCCATGTGCCCCGTTTTGCATTGGCAGACCACGCGGTTTGACATCCATTTGGCCCAACCCGTGGTGATGGGCATTGTGAATGTCACGCCCGACTCGTTCTCTGGCAGTGCTCTGCACATGGATACACGCTCGGCGCTGCTGCAATGTGAACGGTTGGTGCGTGAGGGGGCGGGTATTTTGGACATTGGCGGCGAGTCCAGTCGCCCTGGTGCAAAGCCTGTGCCGCAGGCGCAAGAATGGGCCCGCGTGCTGCCTGTGTTGCGTGAAGCTTTGAAATTAGGCGTTCCCGTGTCGCTGGACACCTACAAACCTGCAGTGATGCAAGCTGCATTGGACATAGGGGTGGACATCATCAACGATATCTGGGCCTTGCGACAGGCGGGTGGGGCGGGGCAATCTGGTGCTCAAGCGGTGGTCGCATCACATCCGCGTTGTGGTGTCTGTTTGATGCACATGCATGGTGAACCTCAAAGCATGCAACAGACACTGCGCGTCGGGTTGGACGATATTCAGGACGAAGTGCTCTCATTTTTAGAGACTCACACACAGCATTTGCAAGGGATGGGGGTAGATAAGACCCGCATCGTCTGGGACATGGGTATTGGCTTTGGTAAAACAGTGGCGCAAAATTTCCAATTGCTGGCCCAGCAAGCGACATTGTTGGCAAAAGGCTACCCCCTGTTGGCAGGTTGGTCACGCAAGTCATCGCTGGGTGCCGTGACTGCGTTGCCGGTAGAGCAGCGCCTGATCCCCAGCGTGACTGCAGCGGTGCTGGCGGTGGAGCGTGGTGCCCGGATTGTTCGGGTACACGATGTGAAAGAAACCGTTGCTGCGTTACAAGTTTGGCAGGCGATGATGGGGCAAATACCTGCATCCCAGAATTAAATTCTCTCAAAAATCTTCAAGGAGTAACCCATGACAAGAAAATACTTTGGCACTGACGGCATTCGCGGTACCGTGGGGCAGAGCCCTATCACCCCTGACTTTGTGCTGAAGCTCGCCCACGCCGTAGGCCGGGTGCTCAAACAACGTGAAGACCGTCCAACTGTCGTTATTGGCAAAGACACCCGTATCTCTGGTTACATGCTGGAGAGCGCGTTGGAATCCGGTTTCAACTCTGCTGGTGTGGATGTCGTCTTGGTCGGGCCTCTGCCTACGCCCGGTGTGGCCTACCTGACCCGTGCCTTGCGTGCCAGCTTGGGCGTGGTGATCTCCGCCAGCCACAATGCTTACCCGGACAATGGCATTAAATTTTTCAATGCCCAAGGCGCCAAGCTTGACGATGCCTGGGAATTGGCTGTTGAAGCCCAGCTGGAAGAGCCACCCAAGTGGGTTAATTCTCATGATATTGGTCGTGCTCGCCGTCTTGACGATGCAGCTGGCCGCTACATCGAGTTCTGCAAAAGCACCTTTGCCAACGATTTGACGCTGAAGAACCTGCGCATTGTGGTTGATGGTGCACACGGTGCTGCGTACCACATTGCCCCACTGGTGTTTCATGAACTGGGTGCTGAAGTCATATCGATTGGCTGCGCGCCTGATGGTTTTAATATCAACAACAAAGTAGGTGCAACTCACCCTGAAGCCGTTCAACAAGCCGTCAAAGAGCACCGTGCTGATTTTGGTGTCGCCCTGGATGGCGACGCGGATCGCCTTCAACTCGTCGATGCCACAGGCCGCCTGTTCAATGGTGATGAAGTGCTCTACCTGATGGCTCTAGAGCGCTTGACCCGTGGTGAAAATGTACCCGGCGTGGTGGGTACCCTGATGACGAACATGGCGGTAGAAGTCGCACTCAACGCCAGAGGTGTTGAATTTGTGCGTGCCAAAGTGGGGGATCGCTATGTGCTCGAAGAACTCGAAAAACGGGGCTGGCTCTTGGGTGGTGAAGGCTCTGGACATCTGTTGGCGCTAGACAAGCACACTACTGGAGACGGTTTGATCTCCGCGCTTCAAGTGTTACAAGCCTGCGCCCGCAGTGGAAAATCCCTGGCTGATTTGATGGACGGTTTAACCCTTTTCCCCCAAGTCCTGCTCAACGTGCGCTTGCGGCCTGAGCAAGACTGGAAGACCAACACCTCTTTAGCCAACGAAGTTAAAGTGGTTGAGGCTGAATTGGGCAACACTGGCCGTGTACTCATCCGTGCCAGCGGCACAGAGCCTCTGCTGCGGGTGATGGTAGAAGCCAAAGACCTGCAGATGGCCCGTGCCTGTGCTGAAAGACTGGTTGAAATGGCCAAGTTAAGCTGACACTGGGCTAATCCCCTTGTATTTCGGAGACAAATCCTTGAAAAAAATCTTGAGTGGCATTGCCGCACTGCTGACGTTATCTGTGGCTTGTGCTGACTTTCCCGATAAGCCTATCCTCCTTGTTGTTCCTTTTGCCGCAGGTGGTCCGAGTGACCGTATTGCTCGGGATTTGGCGGAAAGTTTGCGCAAATCCTTGGGTGGACAGCCTATTACCGTTGAAAACGTGGGTGGCTCCGGTGGTACCGTTGGCACGGCCAAGGTCGCCAAGGCTGCACCAGACGGCTACACCTTGCTGGTACACCATATCGGCATGGCAACCGCCCCAGCGCTTTACCGTAATTTGTCTTACAAAGTACAGGATGATTTTGAGTACCTGGGCTTGGTTAACGAAGCGCCCATGGTTTTAATCGCTCGCCCTAACTTTCCTGCCAATACCTACAGTGAGTTATTGAAGTGGATTGAGGCCAATCCTGGTCGTGCCAGTTTGGCCAATGCGGGCTTGGGTTCGGCGTCCCACTTGTGCGGTCTGTTGTTCCAAAATGCTATCAAACTGCCTCTCTCCACCGTGCCGTATAAAGGTACAGGCCCAGCAATGACCGACTTGTCAAACGGGCAAGTGGATTTGATGTGTGATCAAGCGACGAATGCGGTGCCGTACATCGAGTCTGGCAAAGTCAAAGCCTATGCCGTGACCAGTATCAAGCGAGCGACGGCCCCCGCTTTAATCCGCCTCCCCAGTCTGGATGAAACGGGCCTGAAAGGCGTTAACGTTACGGTTTGGCATGCACTCTATGCCCCACGCGGTACGCCTAAAGCCATTATTGAAAAGCTTAATATGGCTCTCAAAATGGCGTTGAGAGACCCTGAGTTGATCAAACGCGAAGAAGTTCTAGGCCTTAATATGGTCAGTGACAACCGTATGAATCCCACCGATCACAAGCGCTTTGTAGAGCTGGAAACGCTCAAATGGGGTGTTCTGATACGTGCGGCAGGGCAGTTTGCGGATTAGCGACTGATTCGTTCCCGCAATTGTCCAGGCGGGACGTCGAACCAGCGCTTGCAGGCTCTGAAAAACGTACTTTGGTCTGAAAAGCCCAGCAAATAAGCCACTTCGGCAAGGGTCAAACTAGGCTGGCGCAGATACTGCAGTGCCAATTTACGTCTGGTGTCGTTCAGCAAATCTTGGAAAGATGTGCCCTCGTTTTGCAAGCGGCGGCTCAAGGTACGTTCTGTCATACACAATGCGCTGGCGATAGCTTCGCGCTTGGGCTCACCATCAGGCAAATTTTGAACGATCATGTCGCGTACCTTGATCGTCATGTGCTTGTTGCCACGGTGCGCCAACTCTTGCTCGGCAAAGCGGTCGTGGATGTCCAGCAGCAAGGTGTTTGACGTGGGGAGCGGCATGCGCAAATCGTCTTTTTTAAACACCATGCCATTGAATGTTGAACCAAAGTTCACCGGACAACCAAAAGTGTCCACATAAGCTTGCGGGTTCAACGGTGCTTCATGGATAAATTCAACGGCCTTAGGACTGAGCTTACCGCCCACCACCCAGCGGAAAAAGGTCAGCAGCGTCAAGCAGTCAAACTCAAAACGGTGCTTACCTACCGGGCGCTGGCCTGCAAACAGCTCCAACCGCAGTCGATAGCAGTCGCCTTGCGGTGTGACGTCAATGATGGCCAGTTCGCTGATCATGCGAACAAAGCGAATCAAACGCTCTAGTGCACCTAACAGGTCAGGGCTTGCCATCATGGCGTAACCCACAATGCCAAAGATGGCAGGCTTTGCGGTTTGCTGGCCACTGATCGCAATAGCGGGATCTTGAGATTGTGCTTCGGCAAGTTCCCAGAGCAAGGTGAGCTGGTCACCTGAGCATCCCACACCTTCTTGTGCAGAGCACGTGCTTGGCAGGCCCGCTTGCTGACAGAGGGCGGGTGCGTCCAATCCGGCAGCTACCAGGGTTTCTAAAACACCTCGTACCCATGCAGGGCTGCACGTTAAATCCGTCAAGAATGGCTCCTGCGTGGCGCGGCTGTGGAAAGCAAAGGCAAGGTAGAAGGGGGTAATTTGAAAATCATGAAACAGACCCCTTAGCGACTTTGCTTCAGGGAAAATAATCTTAACATTGACCCCTAGACAATCCAATGGAGGCAAACCATGAACGCACGTGCCACTTTTACCCGCATGGATGAATGTACCGAAGCAGATTGGCAAGCGATCGTGCCTGAAGCGGTGGCATTCAGCAAAACATTGCCAGACCGGGTGATGGCACATTTGAAACTGCTGGATGGTGATTTCGGTGGTTTCCCTGTAGACCGGTATACCCACTGCCTGCAAACGGCGACTCTGGCGCTTCGCGATGGCCGCGATGAAGAGTACGTGGTATGTGCGCTGTTGCATGACATTGGTGACACGCTGGGTTCCTTTAACCACCCTGATATTGCTACCGCAATCCTCAAGCCTTTTGTCAGTGAGGCTAACCTTTGGATGGTACAAAACCACGGTATTTTTCAGGGCTATAACTTTTTTCACCACATCGGTATGAACCGCCATATGCGTGACATGTTTACAGGCCACGCGCACTATGCGCAGGCCGAGGAGTTTGTGGCACTTTATGACAACCCTGCCTTTGATGCCAAGGCCGAAACTTTGCCAATAAGTGAGTTCGAGCCCATGTTGCGCCGCCTGATGGCTGCGCCTAAAAACTCGATTTATAAAGTGGCAATGGCGGCATCTCAGTCGATGGCTGTTTGAAATCCCGTCTGCATCATTCCAAAATCTTCAATTCCGTTCCAAACTTTCGAGGTATCTTATGAATATTCCATCTCTTAAAAACAGCGTCAGCCCTGAAGAATGGCAACTTCGTGTGGATTTGGCAGCTTGTTACCGTTTGGTGGCTGCTTACGGGTGGAGTGATTTGGTATTTACCCATGTCAGTGCCCGTATTCCTGGCCCAGAACACCATTTTTTGATTAACCCTTACGGAATGATGTTTGATGAAATCACCGCATCCAGCTTGGTGAAGGTGGATCAAGATTGCAACAAACTGAGTGAATCCCCTTTCCCTGTGAACCCAGCCGGTTTCACCATCCACAGCTGCATCCATCAAGTGCGTGACGATGCCGGTTGCGTGCTTCATACCCACAGCCGAGCCGGTGTGGCGGTCAGTGCGCAAAAATGCGGTGTATTGCCCCTGAGCCAGCAGTCCACCTTTGTGCTGCTGTCCTTGGCTTACCACGACTATGAAGGTGTGGCTCTGTTTGAGGGGGAGAAGCCTCGCTTGCAGGCCGACTTAGGCCATGCTAACCATCTGATGCTGCGCAACCACGGGTTGCTGGTTGTCGGGCGAACCATCCAAGATGCGTTTTTGAACATGTACAACTTCGAGAGCACTTGCCGTATCCAAGTTGATGCGCAAGCTGGCGGTGAGTTACACCTTATCCCGCAGCCAGTGATCAATACCAACGCTGGCATCATGAAAGTAGCTACGGCAGGCTTGGGAGCCCAACTGGCTTGGCCCGCATTGCTGCGTAAACTTGATCGCATGGACGAAAGCTATAAGACGTGAAGGCTGCACATTCGGCAACGCCTGCTCGAGTTGCCCCAGTGATCTTTGATCTCGTTAGCGGCTGAAAAATGCCGCAACACTCTTGAGGCCCAGCACGGTGAGCGCCAGGGAACCACCCACATGCAGCACGGCTGTGCCCAGTGCCAGTGCATATTTTTCTTGCATCAGCAGCGTGACAACCTCGGCTGAAAAGCTGGAGAAAGTGGTCAGACCACCCAAAAAACCGGTAATGATGGCTAAGCGCCACACCGGATCAAGCTCAGGCAAGGCCTGAAAAATGGCGACGCACACGCCAACGAGGTAACCCCCTATCAAGTTTGCCGTCAGTGTTCCCCAGGGCAGCAACGGGGTGGATACCGCACTTGCATTGAGCGCCAATCCCAAACGCCAGCGTAGCAGCGCTCCCAATGCAGCACCGATGCTGATGGCGAAGACGGGGATGACAGGCATGGCGGGTGCTTTCGTTCTATTTTTCTTTTCCCATCACCAAATCCGGCAGGATGGTCACGATTTGAGGGAATACGGTGATGATGGCGATACACACCACCAAACAGGCAAAGAATGGCAGCGCTGCACGGGCGATGGTGTTGCTGTCTTTGCCGGTCA